>ENA-OVGQ01000588-OVGQ01000588.1-human-gut-metagenome-genome-assembly--contig:-NODE-588-length-46073-cov-16.806032_pt1 | contig 46073 bp, 36 predicted proteins | sample MGYA00237774_ERZ505427 | MGnify/ENA primary metagenome ERZ505427 (study PRJEB26158, sample SAMN06016404) | human gut metagenome | biome: human gut; feature: ankylosing spondylitis patient; material... | reverse complement strand
TCCGTTCATGAGGCGCCCAGCTCACTGCCGGGCGGGGGCAGACCATCTCATTAGCTTGGGGTAAGTACGAAACGGTCTGCCGTTGCAATGCCGGGCTGCAACCACGGGTTTGCCACGGGCGACATGGTGAAGGCCGTTGTCCCTTCGGGGAAGAAGGCCGGAATCTATCGGGGACGCGTGGCCGTCCGTAAAAGCGGCTCCTTCAACATTCAGACGCCCGAAGGCGTCATTCAGGGTATCGGTTGGCGTCATTGCCGACTGCTCTCACACAACGACGGATATGGGTATGCGTGGCTTCGCCCCACACCTCATTCCTCCCCCGTCTGAAGACGGGGGTTTCCTGAGGTATTTCTATGAGTTCTGTTGCGAGCGCCGTGCAAACCGTTTGCGTCTATGCGATCCCGCTCATTTTTGCGATCACGCTTCACGAAGCGGCTCACGGCTGGGCTGCGGCCCGTCTCGGGGACCGTACGGCCCTCTATCTCGGGCGCGTGACGGCGAATCCCGTTCCCCACATCGATCCCGTCGGCACGATCGCCGTACCGGGGGCGTTGCTTCTGCTTTCGGCCCTGACGGGCGGTGGCGGACTTCTTTTCGGTTGGGCGAAGCCCGTCCCGATCAACACCCGCAACTTCCGACGGCCGCTTCGCGACATGATGCTCACGGCCGCTGCGGGTCCCGCGGCCAACGCCCTGCAGATGGTCTTCTGGCTTTTTTTGCTCAAAGGGCTCGTCGGTTTCGGCATCTACGAAAAGTTCGTTGTGAGTGTCTGCACGGCGGGGATTTCGACGAACCTCATGCTGATGGCCTTCAACCTGATTCCGATCCCGCCTTTGGACGGGGGCCGCATCCTGCGGGGCCTGCTTCCGGGGCGCAGCGGTTACTGGCTCGATCGCGCCGAACCCTACGGCTTCGTGATTCTCGTCGTTTTGATGATGAGCGGCGCGCTTTCCTACTTCATCGCCCCCTTCCTCTGGGCTGGGCAGGCGATCGTCAATGCCGTGCTCTAAGGAGGTTTTATGGACGACACTTCGGCGTGCACTTGCAACTGCAGCGCGCTTCCCAGCGCCTGGGTGATGCGTTTTTTCCCGATTCTGCCTCGCGGCGCTCGCATTCTCGACGTCGCGGCGGGCGAAGGGCGCCATACGTCGCTCTTTTTGCTCGAAGGCTTTCGCGTGACGGCGGTCGACGTCGACGTCTCGCACCTTGAGGCGCTCGTCGGCACCCCGGGGTTGACGCTCGAATGCCGCGATCTGGAGGCGGAAGCCTGGCCCTACGACAAAGAATCGTTCGACGGCATCGTCGTCACGAATTACCTCCACCGCGAACACTTTCCCCACTACTGGGAGAGCCTCGCGCCGGGCGGGCTCTTCCTCATGGAAACGTTCCTGCGCTCGAACGAATACATCTGGGGGCGGCCGAAGAATCCCGAGCACGGCTTCGAGAACGGCGAACTCCTTCGGCTCGTGCCCGAAGGTGCCCGCATCATCGCGTACGAAGAGGGAATGACGTCCGACAACCGGCTTGTCGCACGCATCGCGTTTGCAAAACCCGGTCGTGTCGAGCCCTACGGCTACCCGCTTCGCGCCCGTTGACCGGTAGGCGAGCTCGCTCCAAAACGGCCGGGGAAGCGTTGCCCAAAGCTCTTTCCCGACGGCCGATTTCGTTCGCAAAAGCGTTTGCGAATGTTTCTCCCCTCCGAGAATGCCCCGCGTACGCGGCGCAAAAGGCCGGAGAGGTTTGATAAAATTCCGCGATCAACGCCCGGCAAAGCCAGCCGGACGAACTACGAAGGAATCCATACAGAATGACCAAGCACGTGCTTCGTCTCGCGGCGATTTCGCCCGCGCTCATCGCGCTTTCGGGCTGCTCCTACTTCGGTATCGACCAGTACTTCAACCAGGACAAGGTTCAGTACGAATCCTCGAACACCCGACAGAACCTCGAGGTGCCGCCCGACATGGCGCCGATTCCGCAGGACGACCGCTTCCAGGTTCCCTCGCGTCCCTCCGTCGTGAGCATGAACGCCGAGGCCGCCCGCGAAGCGGCCGCCAACGCCGACAAGACCGTGACGCCTTCCTCGATCGTCGCCACGACCGTTACCGCCAAGGTGATGCGCGAAGGGGGCGAACGGTGGTTGCGCGTGAACGCGCCCGCCGATCAGCTCTGGGCCGTCGTTCAGGACTTCTGGCCGTCCGTGGGTCTCACGATCCTGAAGCAGGACCCGAAGACGGGCTATATGGAAACCGTTTGGGCCGAAAACAAGGCGAAACTCCCGCAGGACATCATCCGCGGCACGCTCGGCAAGGTGCTTGATTTCGCGTACTCGACGGGCGAACGCGACCAGTACCGTTGCCGCCTCGAGCGCACGCCCGACGGCTCGACCGACATTTTCATCACGCACCGCTCGATGGTTGAAGTGGTGAGCGGTGCTCAGAACGAAACGACGCTCTGGCAGCCCGGTCCGACCGACACGACGATGGAAGCCGAAATGCTCCAGCGCCTCGCGCTTCGCATCGACGCCGAATTCAATCCCGATGCGGCGGAGCCGCTCAAGGCCGAAGACGTTCGCAAGGACCTCATCCAAGTGCCCGCCGAACCGAAGAGCAATATCGTGAAGTCGGCCGAGGGCGTCGTCGAAGCGGTCGAACTCAAGGAACCCTACGACCGCGCCTGGCGTACGGTCGGCCTCGTGATCGACCGCATGGGCTTTGAGCTCGTCGACCGCGACCGCGTGGCGGGCTACTTCATGGTGCGCTACCTCGATCCGAAGTACGAAGCGACGAAGAAGAGCGAACAGGGCTTCTTCACGAACCTCTTCGGCTCCGACAAGGCGGTCGACGCCCCGAACTACCGCATCCACCTCGCGGACGAGGGCGCGATGACGCGCATTACCGTCCAGGCGGGCGACGGCAACGCCGACACCACGGGGGTTGCGCCCAACATCCTCACGCTTCTGGCCGAACAGCTCCGCTGATCGTCGGGAAGCGTCCGAACGAAGGGAGGTCGACCGTGCGGTCTTCCTCCTTTCTTTTTGTCCGAAACCGTCCGTTCTCAGGAGCCGATCCGTGTCCGTCGCCACTGCCGATGTTTTGACCTTTTCCCTGCGGGGACGCGTCGCGCGTCCCGCCTACGTCGCGGGCGTTTTTCTTGCGCTGGCGTCGGCCGCCATTGCGGGCACGATGTTTGCGGCGGGAACGCAATTGCCTTCTGCGACTCTCGCCTCGGCGCTCACCGCCTTTTCGGTTCTCTTCGGGCTCGCGGCCGCGGGACTTCTGGTCTCAAGCGTCGTGCGGCGGCTCCATGATATTTCCTACGGGGGCTTTGCGGCGCTCGTTCTTCTCGTGCCGCTAGCGAACGTCGTCTGTCTTGCGATTCTCGCGTTTGTGCCCGGGAAACGCGGTGCGAATCGTTTTGGCCCCGCCCCCCGCACATCGGCCGGAAGGGATGCCGGGGAGGACGATGAACCGAAAGTCTCCGCGGTGCCCCCGTCCGACGCCGTCGACATTCCCGACGCGACTGACGACCCCTCGGGCGTCGAAACCTCTCCGGCCGCCGATGCGGTTCCTCTTCTCACTTCAGGCCCGACCGCCATGAATGACACTTCCCGCACTGCCGCTCCCGTCTGCTCGAACGCGCGTTCGAACACCCGTTCGGGCGCTCGTTCGCCCGCGAAGCCGAACTTGAAGACGCACCCGAATTCGAAGCCGAAAGCGCCCTCGATTGCGGAACCCGTCGAAGTCGTCGACGAGGCCGAGGCGCGGTGCGAACGTGTCTGGGAGGCAGCCCGCGTTGCGGTCGACGACGAAAATCTCTCCGTGCGCCTTCAGGTGAAGGTGCGAAGCGTCGACAAACTCCGCAAGCTACTCGACAAAGGGCGCATCACGTCCGAGCACTTCAAGCGCTGGAAGCTTCGGATCATGGAACTTTGACACCGTGAAGCCTCTGGAAGCCCTCGGCCGACTGGCCCTCGCCGTCTACTATCCGCAGGTACGTACGGGCCGTGCGGTTTTTGCGGCCGAGCTCGCGCTCTGGGCCGCGGCGGGACTCTCGGTCTGGTCGCTTCTCGACCCGATTGCGGACGCCGCCTGGATCAGCGACGCGATGCTCGTGCGGATCGCCCAGGTCGTTGCGGTTCTTGCGGGCTTTTGGAATGCGGCGCTTTTTCCGATTTGCGCGCGGCGGTTGCACGACCTCGGACTCTCGGGCTCGTGGGCGCTGATGAACGCCGTTCCCGGCGGCACGATCGCGCTCGTCGTACTCGGCCTTTCGTTGCCCGGACGTAGCGCGGGGCGCGTTTGGCCCGAACGCGCCGGTTTCTCGGGCGCAGGGAACCTTGCCGACGGCTGCTTCGAGCGCCTATACAATACCCGAGACTGATTTTTTTGGAGATCACCATGAGCCTTGCGGTTCAGAACGATCGCCTCGTGACGCTTCAGGTCACGATGGCCGATATGACGGGAAAGGTCCTTGAGGAAACCGGCCCCGAGGGGATCGTCTACCTCCACGGGCACGGCGACATTTTCCCCAAGATCGAAAAGGCCCTCGAAGGGCGTTTCGAAGGCGAAGGATTCACGATCCACCTCGAACCCGAAGAGGCATTCGGGGAGTACGACTCGGAGGCGATCCGCATGGTGCCGCTCGAACGCTTGGGCGACCCCGAGGCGATCGTGCCGGGGCTCCTTTTCGACGAAGTGCCGGGCGAAGGCCCCGACGGTCGCACCTGGCGCGTGACCGACGTGGCCGATTCGGTGGCGATTCTCGAAGCGAACCACCCGCTCGCAGGGATCGGCCTTCAGTTTGCGATCAAGGTCGTGAAGGTCGAAGAGCCCGAAGGCGACGCCGTCGGCACGGACGACGTGGTCGTGCCGGGGTTCCTCGGCGTTGTCGACAAGCTCGTGGACGAGGACGAAGAGGACGATACCCCCTACGAAAACGTCGAAGGGGCGGGCGCCGCGTTTTCCGCGTACGACGACGGTTCCTCGATGGCCAAACTCGCAAAGCCTCCGCGCATCGTGCGCTGAGTAAGACTTCGGGCGGCTCGGAAAATTCCGGGGCCGCCCGATTTCTTTTGAAGTCTTTCTTTTTTGAATCTCGCGTCTTCAGGCCGAGCCCTTTTCGACTGGTTCGATAGCTTCGGCTTCGTTCCCCTTGACGGGGAGACTCGCAATCCGCTCCGCCCAAAGGGGAACGGCCGCCGTGAGAAACGCCTCCGTCGAGTCGGCCCCGATGTGCGGGAGCCCCAGATGGCGCGCCGCGCGCTCGAGTTCGCTCAAGGGGTTCGTCGCGTCGACGGGGGTGGCGCCTTGCTGCTTCGAGAGTTTTTCTCCCCGATCGTTCAAAACGAGCGGCAGGTGCATGTAGCGGGGCGCCCGAGCGCCGAGTGCTTCCGTCAGCACGATTTGACGCGGCGTGTTGTCAAGAAGATCCGCCCCGCGTACGACGTCCGTCACGCCCGACGCGATGTCGTCCGTCACCACGGCGAGTTGATAGGCCCAAAGCCCGTCGGCGCGCTTCACGACGAAGTCGCCCACCGCTTTTTCGACGTTCTGCGTGTATTGCCCGTACCAGCGGTCCTCGAACGCCACCATGCGATCGGGCACCCGAAAGCGCAACGCCCGAACTGCCCGCCCGTTCGTCCCAGAGCGGCAGGTGCCCGGATAGACGGGATAGGGGATTCCGAGGCGCTCGTCCGCCTCTTTCACGTCTTTGCGCGAGCACGCGCACCCGTAGACGAATCCGGAGGCTACGAGCCGCGCGAGCGCTTCTTCGTATGCGTCGTAACGGTCGTGCTGCCACAGTACGGGTTCGTCCGATACCAGGCCGAAACGCTCGAGCGCGTCGAGAATCGCCCGGTCCGCTCCCGGAATGTCGCGCGGCGGATCGATGTCTTCGATGCGAACGAGCCACGTGCCGCGGTGCGCCCGTGCGTCGAGCCAGCTTGCAAGGGCGGCCACGAGACTGCCGCGGTGCAAAAGACCCGTGGGAGACGGGGCGAACCGTCCGCGGTAAGGAAGCGGGGAGTTGTCGGTCATGAGGTTTTCGGACGGAAGGGTTGAGGGATTCTTTAAATGCTTTGAGCCTTTGAAAATGAGAAGCGATTTCGCGTCGTTCGAAGGTCGTTTGCTAAACTCGACATTTTAGGCGTACGGACAAAAACAGACGGTTTTCTAAACCCGTCTGTACGAAACCGCAGGAATCCTCAGAAATTCGCAGGCATCGGTTGCGTGCGCCGTCAGGACGACAAAGGAAGCGTGCGGGAAATGAGCAGAGCAATCAGCGCGGCAAGGACGGCGGAGGCGGCGGAAAACACACGGTCGGCCGAGGAGCGGCCGATCGAGGCCTTCGGACGTGCGAAGAGCGCCCCGCCCCGACTCAAGGACGCGTTCTTTCTCGCCTTTCTCTCGAGTCTGGGCCCCTTTGCGGCGGGGGCCTATCTACCGAGCTTTCGGATGATTGCCGGGGAACTCGGAGGGTCGATGCTTGCCGTACAGCAGTCGCTCACGATCTACCTCGTCGCCTTTGCGGTGTCGTGCCTTTTCGTGGGGGCGATTTCGGACGCCTTCGGGCGCCGACGCGTCATCATCGGCGGAACGCTTCTCTTTGCCGTGGCGTCCGTGGGGGCGATGTTCGCGGGGTCTCTGGAAACCCTCTGGTTCTGGCGAGGCGTTCAGGGCGTGTGCGCCTCGGTCGGTCCCGTCGTCACGCAGGCCGTCGTGCGCGACCGCTGGGAGGGTACGGACGCGGCGAAACTCCTCTCGCTCATGGCGGTCCTCTTTGCGCTTTCTCCCGCGCTCTCGCCCGTCGTGGGCGGGTGGATTGCGGTCCATGCGGGTTGGCGCATGATTTTCCTTTTCCTGGCCGTCTTCAATCTCGGCATTTGCCTTTCGGCCGCGCTCGGTCTCAAGGAGTCGCTTCCGCCCGAAAAGCGCCGCGCCTTCGCGCCGGGGGCCGTCCTCGGGCCGTACGGGCGGGCGCTTCGGCACAAAGCCTTCATGGCGGGCGTTGTGGGTCACGGTTTTTGCTTTCTCGGCGCTATCGTCTATACGGCGGGCTCGGCCGACTTCGTCCTCAACATCATCGGGATGCAGCCCGATCAGTTTGCCTGGTACATGTTTCCGATCATTGCGGCGACGATGACAGGCGCCTGGCTGAGCCCGCGTCTTGCGGCGCGCACGAGCCCGAAAAAGCTCGTGCTCGGCGCAGCGGTCGTGATGGCGGTCACGGGTCTCACAACGGCCTGGATCGAGCGCGACGCGGTGTTGCCCTATCCGTGGATTTTGTCGACGCCGATCATCTACAGCTTCTGCATGTCGCTCGTGCGTCCCGTCATGAACGTGATGAACCTCGACTACTTCCCTCAGGCGCGTGGTACGGCGGCCTCGATCCAGCAGTTCTGCCAGACGATGGCCTTCGCGTCCTCGTCCGCCTTGCTCGTACCCCTCATTCTCGGGTGGGTATCGGGTTACAGCCTCGTGACGGCGGGCTCGGGCCTGTGTGTCTTGGGGCTCTGGGCGATCGTCTTCAGCGAACGCCGACGACTCGGCTTCAAGGACGAACGGTTCTGATCGCTCCTTGATCGAATTCGGAAGCGTTTCGGCCCAGGGAGAAAATCCCCGGGCCGATGTTTATGGTACTTGATCGTGTTGTTGTGTTCGAGAGAGCGGGTGCCCACATCGTACCCGCTTCCCCGAAGTCTGTCTTAACGTTCTTCGCGGGCGGCGCGTTCCGCTACGAGCATCTCCGGCGTCACGAGCTCGGGGAAGCCGAGTGCGGCGGCGAGCTCGACCGTGTTGCGGCAACGCGCGACGGCGGGCGCGACGTCGAGTTCCGAGGCGGTCTGGGCGCCCTGCAGCATGGCGATGCCGTCGCAACCGTAGTCACGCGCCATGAAGAGGTCGTGCGTCGTGTCGCCGATCATGACCGTGCGGGCGGCTTCAACTCCCGTTTCGATGCCGATTTCTTCGAGCATGTCGGGGTTGGGTTTCGGACGGCATTCGTCGGGCGTGCGCGTCGTGACAAAGTAGGGTGCAAGTCCCGTTTGTTCGAGGACGCGATCGAGCCCCGGGCGGCTTTTGCCCGTTGCAACCGCCAATTGAAGCCCTTCGGCGTGCAGTCCCTCGATAAGGCGGCGCGTACCGGGGAAAAGCGTCACGCGCGCTTCGTTCGGGATGTACCAGCGGCGGAAGATTTCGCCGAACTTCGGGTAGTCCTCGTACGCAAGGTCGGGCACGGCCCGGCGCAGTGCGTCCTGCCAGCCGAGGCCGATCACGGTGCTCGCGGCTTCGAACGCGGGGACGGCAAGGCCGAGCTCGCGGGCCGCGAAACGGATTCCTTCCGCAATGAGAGCGGTCGTGTCGAAAATCGTTCCGTCCCAGTCGAAAACGACGAGGTCGTAGGGGCGTGTTTTCATCGGGAAGCCTCCAGAGCGTTGAGAAGCGCTTCGCACTCGGGCGGAAGCGGCGCTTCGATGACGAGGTGCTCGCCCGTCACGGGGTGCGTGAAGGCGAGTTTGGCGGCGTGCAGGAACATGCGGCGGAAGGGTACGCCCAGGCTCCCGCGGGCGACCGCTTTGTTGAATTCGAAGTCCCCGTACTTGTCGTCGCCGACAAGCGGGTGGCCGGAGGCGAGCGCGTGCACGCGAATCTGGTGGGTGCGTCCGGTTTTGAGTTCCACGTCGAGGTAGCTGACGGCGCCGTAGCGCTTCAGAAGCGTGAAGATCGAATGGGCGGATAGACCGTCGGACGAAACGCGCACGCGCCGCTCGCCCGAAGGAAGGAGATAGCGTTCGAGCGGGAATTTGACGTGCTGCCGGTCGTTCACCCAGTCGCCCTTTACGAGCGTGCGGTAGTGCTTCTCGACGCCCCCTTCCTTCATGAGGTCGTGCATGCGAACGAGCGCCTTGCGGGTCTTGGCGACGATGAGTGCGCCGCTCGTCTCTTTGTCGAGACGGTGGCAGAGTTCGAGCGACACTTCGTCGGGGCGCGTTGCGCGCAACCGCTCGATCAACCCGTGACGAATGCCCGAGCCCCCGTGGGAGGCAAGGCCCGCGGGCTTGAGAACAACGAGGAGATGGCGGTCTTCGAATAGGACGGGGAGAGCTTCCGCCGCAAGCGGTGCTGCGGGTGCTTCGGTGACCGGGCGGTCGCTCACGCGCATGGGCGGCACGCGCACGAGGTCGCCCGTGCGAAGTTTCGTCTGTGCTTCGACGCGCTTTTTGTTAACGCGCACTTCGCCGCCGCGGATCACGCGGTAGACGTGGCTCTTCGGAACGCCCTTCGCCAAGCGGAAGAGAAAGTTGTCGAGACGCTGTCCGTCCGTATCTTCGCCGATCAGCACGAACGTGACCCGGTCGGAGGGAAGGGCGCGCAGCGACCCCGAGGGCACGGCGGAAATTTTGTCGATGGAATCGGCCGTCATCGTTTATACTTTTCTATCCTCTGCTAGATCGGGCGAGCCCCGACGGTCGGGGGAAAACGGGGAATCCGGACCGCTCGGAAAACGCCGAAGGTGTTTGCCTGAAGGCCGATTTTCTCACGTTTTCATAAGGTTTTGTTCTGACGGACGAACGGCCGGTCTTTCGGGATCGTGCGGCTCGTTCGGCAGTTTTTTTGGTGCGTCCCCGCGAAGGACCCGCCGACGCTCTCATCGGGGGCGCCGCGCGAGGCTTCGCACGAGGACGCGATCGTCCGCGCGGCCGGCAGGTCGCGTTCGGGCGATGCCACGATTCATAAAGAATTTCGTTTGCCTCTCCGAAGGCTCACGTTCGACGTACTCGAACGGCAGGGCCGGCGGTGTGGGAAAACGCCTTGTCGACGTGCCGACGGGTGCGACCCGTTTCGCGCGTCACGTTGCGGCGTGTCGAACAGGATTCGACCCGACCGCGCCGGCACCGCTTCGAGAAGCGGTCGTCCGAAGGTCGAACGCGCACGAGCTCCCCGTGGTTATCCCGGGTCGAGCCGCCGAACCGAGATTCGGCGCACGGAGACGCGCGGCCCGGGCGAGAGGGTCGGGCGCGCGGGTTGTTCCTCCCCGCGGCCGTACGGACGAACGGAGCGGATTCGCATGCCGATCCGCATGCTCAGGGCGTCTTCTTTTCCCCGTCGGTTTTTCTCCGCTCCGTGGCGTCGTGTCGTGACTTGATCGGCGAGAGAATGCGTTTTGCGAACGGATCGTCGCTTAACGGACGGCATTTTCGTCGAACGCATTCGGAAAAATCGGATTCTGTGAGGGATTGAGCCCTGACGGAGGATGCCGCGTGCCGGCCGAGTGTCGTTTGCCCGTCGTGTTTCGACGCGCGCATTCGACGCGTCCGAAGCCGCACCGACAGCAAAAGGTGGAAGTGGACCGCGCCCTCGTTTTGCGAGGCGACGCGCGTTCAGACTCCCTTGCGCTCGGCTCCCGTCGGCCGTGACTCTCCCCATCGTGCCGCCTCGTTTGTCGGGCGTGCCGACACAGACCGCACACAACCGCAACCGCGCCGTGGTTCGAGAGGACGGGTGCGGGACCGTGCTTCTCCGCAGCGCGTTGCCGCTCGGAGGCGTGTTCGTCGTCCCGCCCGCCGTCGCCCGAGGACCCGAGGCAAACGAAAGACGGGGAGCGTGCGCCCCTCGGGCATGTGCCCGGGCGAGGCCGAAGCTTCGGTCGGTCCACCGACCTGCGCGCCGCTCCTCCCTTTACGGCTTCCGTGGCACGTCTTCCGCCCGCGTCAGTGGCGGCGAAGGAGTGCTTTCACAATGAAGCGCATGCTTTTCAATGCCACGCACGCCGAAGAGACGCGCGTCGGCATCGTCGACGGGCAGAAGCTCATCGACATCGACATCGAAACGGCCGGCCGCGAAGCCCGCAAATCCAATATCTACAAGGGTGTCGTCACCCGCATCGAGCCGAGCCTCGAAGCGTGCTTCGTCAACTACGGCGAAGAGCGTCACGGGTTCCTTCCCTTCAAGGAAATCTCCCGCAGCTACTTCAAGGAAGGCGTCGACGTTCGCACGGCGACGATCCGCGAAGCGATCACCGAAGGGCAGGAACTCATCGTTCAGGTTGAAAAGGAAGAGCGCGGCAACAAAGGTGCGGCTCTGACGACCTTCATCAGCCTCGCGGGCCGCTACCTCGTCCTGATGCCGAACAACCCGCGCGCGGGCGGCGTTTCTCGACGCATCGAAGGCGAAGAACGTCAGGAACTTCGCGAAGCGATGGAAAAGCTCGACCTGCCGCACGGCATGTCCACCATCGCCCGTACGGCCGGGATCGGCCGCACGACCGAAGAGCTCCAGTGGGACCTCAACTACCTCCTCAAGCTTTGGGAAGCGATCGCCGACGCGGCCGCTCCGCAGTACGAGCTCGTCACGGAAGAAAACGGCCGTCGCAAGACGGTTGCGACCACGGAACCCGTTGCGAACGGCAAGCCCCTGAAACGCCTCAATCCGCCGCCCTTCCTGATCGTTGAAGAATCGAACCTCGTCGTTCGGGCGATCCGCGACTACTTCCAGCCCGAAATCGGCGAAATTCTCGTCGACACGGACGAAATCTACGAGCAGGCGCGCCAGTTTATGGCGCACGTCATGCCCGACATGGTGAACCGCGTCAAGCGTTACCGCGAAGACATTCCGCTCTTCACGCGCTTCCAGATCGAGCAGCAGATCGAGACGGCCTACAGCCGTACGGTGCCTCTGCCCTCGGGCGGCGCCATCGTGATCGACCACACCGAAGCGCTCGTTGCGATCGACGTCAACTCGGCCCGCGCGACTCGCGGCGCCGACATCGAAGAAACGGCCTTCCGCACGAACTGCGAAGCCGCCGACGAAGTCGCCCGCCAGATGCGTCTGCGCGACCTGGGCGGCCTCATCGTGATCGACTTCATCGACATGGCCGATTCGAAGAACCAGCGTGCCGTCGAGCAGCGCCTGAAGGACGCGATCCGCTACGACCGCGCCCGCGTGCAGCTCGCGAAGATCAGCCGCTTCGGCCTGATGGAACTCTCGCGTCAACGCCTGCGCCCGTCGCTCTCCGAAGGCAACCACGTCACCTGCCCGCGTTGCAACGGCGTCGGCGTCATTCGAGACACCGAAAGCTGCGCGCTTCAGGTGTTGCGCATCCTGCAGGAAGAAGCGATGAAGGAAGGAACCGGGGCCGTCCACGCCCAGGTTCCCGTCGACGTCGCCACGTTCCTTCTCAACGAAAAGCGCAACGACATCACGAAGCTCGAAGCGCGTCACCGCGTGCCGATCGTTCTCATTCCGAACACCTACCTCGAGACGCCGCACTACCACATCGAGCGTCTGCGTCAGGATGACGAACGTCTCGACGACGCGAAGCCGAGCTTCGACCGCGCCGAGGAAATCGAAACCGTGGCGGACGACCCCTACGCTCAGAAGAGCCAGGAAGACAAGCCCGCCCGTCCGAAGCAGGTGCCCGTGATCAAGAACGTGCTGCCGCGCGATCCCGCGCCCGTGCACGTTGAAAAGAAACCCGAAGGATCGAGCGAGGCGAAGGAGTCGAAGGATGCCGGCCGCGCCGCGCAGCTGACGCCCGTTACGCCGAAGAAGGGACTTTTCGCGCGCATCGCCGCGTTCCTCTTCGGTTCGGGCGAGGATAAGCGCGAGACCGCTCCCGCACCCGCCGCCAAGAGCGAAACGGACGCGAAGGACGAAAAGTCGGAAAAGAGCGAACGCGACGACCGTCGCGGCCGCCGCGGCCGCCGCACGAACGAACGCCGCTCGAATACGGGTCGTCGCGAACGCACGGAACGTACCGACCGACTTGAGCGCGCCGAAAAGCTGAAGGGCGACAAGACGGAGAAGGCGGAAAAGACCGAGAAGGTTGCCGATCGTGCCGAACGTACGGAACGCGACGATCGGCCCCGTCGCTCCCGTCGTCGTACGCCCGAAGAAGCCGTGAACGATGCGCTCGTCGTTGAAACGACCGAAGCGGTTGAAGTCGCCGTCGCTCCCGCTCAGCCCACCGCGCCTCTTGCTCCCGCCGCCGAGGGCGACGAAGTGCAGAAGCCCCGTCGCAGCCGCCGTCGTCGCCGTCCGAGCGCCGAAGGCGAAGCCCTTCAGGGCGCCGACGAGGTGAAGAACGAAACGATTGCGGCCGATTGCGAAGAAGGCGAGAAGACCGAAAAGGTCGAGAAGGCCGCCGACGTTGTGACCGAAGCACCGGTCGAAGCACTCGAAGCCGATGCCGCCTCCGAAGCCGAGAAGGCCGAAAAGGCTGAAAAGGCCGACTCGGGCGAAAAGGCTTCCGAAGCCGACGAAGGCGAAGGACGTTCGCGCCGCCGTCGTCGTCCCCGTCGCCGCACCCGTGCGGCGGCCGAAGATGGTACCGAGGAAGGCGTGAAGGCGGATGAAGCCAAGGCCGAGGCGAAGAGTGTCGGCGACCTCCCCGTCGAAGGGCTCCTCCACCCCGAAACCGTGGTCCCCGCGCCGCACGTTCCGGAAGTGCCCGTGCAGCCCGCGACGAACAGTTTCGTCACCGAAGTCACCGAACTCGTGCAGATCGAGACGAAGAAGTCCGCCGTGACGCAGGCCGTCGAACACGCGCTCGAGGAAGAGACCCAGCCTCGTCCGAAGCGTCGTCGTCAGGCGCCGCGCCGCGAAGAGGAGACGCTCGTTCAGATCGAAACGAAGAAGGTCGAGGCGGCCGAACCCGCTCCCGTTGTGACGGAAACGGCGGAAGCGCCCGCCGCGGTTGAGGGCGTCGAGACCGTCGTTGCGGTCGAAGCGGTTGAGTCGGTCGAATCGACGGAAACGGCTGAAACGGTTGAAACCGTCGAAGTCGAGAAAGTCGTTGAAACCGTCGAAGCGCCGAAGGCCGCCAAGCCCGCGAAGGTCGCCGACGTGGCCGAAGGGCTCGAAGCGAATCTCGAGCGCGCCGGTCTCGTTCAGGTCCACACGAATCCCGAGCACGTCACTTTCAAGGGCTACGACGTCGTTCGCCAGCCCGGTCGTGCGGTGGAAAAGCGTGCCGACGAAGCCGCGGAAGGCCCGCTCGAGCAGGTGCACACCCGTCCCGAGCTCTGCCGCCCGGTCGTCTACGAAGCGGTCCGCTATCCCGGCCGCCCGAAGGCGACGGTCGTCGTGACGGAAGAGGGGCCGCTCGTCCAGGTCCACACGACGAAGAAGGACTGAGGCGCCGCGAAAGGGCAAGCGGTCCGAAGCGCCTGAAGAGGCGCTTCGGGTACCGCCGGTCTCCCTGAGAGATCTTCCTCAAAAAAAGTCCGCATCGGGAACGGTGCGGACTTTTTCTTCGTCTTTTTTTAGCGACAAAGTTTGCGAATTTCTTGAATAAAGGTCGAATTTTCGGGAGGTATGGGGAGTTTGACGTAGGAAAACGGTGTGAGTCGTTCCGCTTAGAGGGATTGCGGCAGATGAAGCGTTGCGCAAAGCGCATCCCTTTTCTCGGTCCGTTAGGCGGTTTCTCTCAGGAAGCGCGCGAGCGCTCCCGCTACGCTCGAACGATGGAGTCCCCCGCCGCGGTTCACCGAAGGCGGAACCCGACGAGGTTCGCACGGGGACGCTTCGCCAACCCTCTATCGACGGGCGCGGGCGGAAAGACCGGTACGACGTTGTACGGCCGGGCAGGACGCCGCGCGTACAGGCATGTTCGACAACATGTTTTTCTATCTCTTCCTCTGCCTCCTCTTTTTCGGGATCGGGGACTTCCTCGGCACGCTCACGAAAGCGAAACTCTCCGCGGTCTTCGTGAGTCTTCTCCTCTTTTTGGTGGGCTTCATGAGCGGTCTCATTCCGGCCGACATCGTGAAGGCCGCGGGCCTTGCGGAAATCGGCAAGTGGTCCGTGCTCTTCATCGTTTTCTCGATGGGGACGACCATCAATCTCAAGGAGCTCGTCAACGAGTGGCGCACGCTTGTGACGGCCGTTCTTTCCATGATCTTCGTCATGCTCTCCGCCTGCGTCATGATTCCGCTGGTCGGTACGAGCGAAACGATCGTGAGCATCCCGATCATCAACGGCGGGATCGTTGCGACTCAGATCATGACGAGTGCCGCCATGGAACAGGGTCTCACGATGGCGGCCGCTCTCGGCACGATCGTCTACGCCGTGCAGAAGTTCTTCGGGACGCCTTTTGCCTCGACCTTCGGTCTGCGCGAAGCGCGTGCGATCGTGGAAGAGTACCGTCGCACGGGCGTGAAGCCCGTCGTGCCGGGTGCGGCGCCCGAAGGCGAAGCGAAGCCCACGTTCTTCGAGACGCATAAGAAGTACTACGGGAATTTCACGTCGCTTGCGATCACCGCCTTCTTTGCCTGGGTGTCGTTCGTGCTCGGGAAGTGGACGGGGCTTTCGGCCACGATTTGGGCGCTTCTGCTCGGTACGGCCGTCTCCTGCACGGGGATGCTTCCGAAGAACATCCTCAAGCACGCCAACTCGGCGGGGATTTTCAACGTCGCGGTCTTCGCGACCATCATTCCCTCGCTTGCCCAGATCGAGCTCGGCGACCTCGGCGCGCTCGGCGTGAAGACGGTCATCTTGTTCGTGATCACGTTTGCGGTGCTTTATCTCTTCTTCTACATCCTTCCCTTCTGGAAGATCCTGGGGTCCCGCAACCTCGCGATGGGTGTCTCCGCGGGGCAGCTCCTCGGCTTCCCCGCCACGTACCTGATCGTCAACGAAGTGGCTCAGGCCGTGGCCGAAAACGAAACGGAACGCCAGATCATCACCGATCGCCTGATGCCCAAGTACCTCGTGTCGGGCTTTGCCACCGTAACGTCGCTCTCGGTGGTGGCGGCCGGGTTCTTTGAAAAGCTCCTCTGACGGAGCGTACCGCCTCTCGTCTCTTTGTTCCTTGACCCTGCGCGCCCGGATTGAAACGCCCCGGGCGTGCTTCGGATCTTCTACGACTCCAAAGGAAATCCGTCATGTACGAATTCGATGCTCAGGACTATCCGTATCCCTCGAAGCGCCACGTCGTCTATGCGAAAAACGGCATGGTCTGTGCCGGCAACCCGACGGCCACGGCCGCGGGCCTTCAAACGCTCTTGAAGGGCGGCAACGCCATTGACGCGGCCGTTACGGTCGCAACGACTCTTCCCGTCGTCGAGCCGACGGGCAACGGCCTCGGCTCCGACTGCTTTGCGATCATCTGGTACAAGGGGAAACTCTACGGGATCAACGGTTCGGGCCCGGCACCCCTTGCCAACTCGGTGGCGGCCTTGAAGGCGCGCGGCTTCGAGAAGATCCCCTCCTACGGGGTCGAGCCCGTGAACGTTCCGGGCGCCGTCGGCGGCTGGATGGCGATGCACGAACGCTTCGGTTCGATGGATCTCGACGAGGTCATGAAGCCCGCGATTTTCTACGCGGAAAACGGCTTCCCCGTCTCTCCCAACATCTCCCGCCTCTGGGAAGAAGCTTTCGGCATCTATTCGAAGTACAAAGATCGTCCGGAATTCGCCCCCTGGTTCGAAACCTTCGCGCCCAAGAACACGTGGTTGCGCCCGGGTGAAATGTTCGCGAACCCCGACATGGCGAAGTCCCTGCGACTCATCGCGAAAACGCACGGGGAGGCCTTCTACAAGGGCGAACTCGCCGAACGCACGCACGACTTCTTCAAAAAGCACAACGGCTTTCTGACGGGCGAGGACCTTGCGGCCTACGCGCCCGAGTGGGTCGACCCGATTTCGGTCGACTACCACGGCTATGACATTTGGGAGCTTCCCCCCAACGGTCACGGGATCACGGTCCTCATGGCGCTTCAGATCCTGAAGGGATTCGAATTGGGCGAACGCGACTCCGCCGATACGATGCACAAGCAGATCGAAGCGATGAAGCTCGCGATGACGGACACGGCCGCCCACGTGGCCGAGCCCTCCTACATGCGCGTGACGGTCGACGAGCTCTTGTCGGAGCGCTACGCCGCGGAGCGTCGTGCTCTGATCGGCGAAGAAGCGATCCTTCCGACGGCGGGCGATCCCCGCTATCACTCGACCGTCTACTTCTGTTGCGCGGACGCCGAAGGCAATATGGTCTCGATGATTCAGTCGAACTTCCGCGGCTTCGGTTCGGGGATCGTCGTCCCGGGTACGTCGATTTCGCTCAACGACCGTGCGGAAAACTTCAAGTTCGACGAAAACCACCCGAACGCGCTCTTGGGCGGGAAGCGCCCCTATCACACGATCATTCCGGGCTTCATCACGCAAAAGGGCGAAGCGGTCGGTCCCTTCGGCATCATGGGCGGCTTCATGCAGCCGCAGGCCCACGTGCAGGTCGTGCAGAACATGATCGACTGGCACCTCAATCCGCAGCAGGCGCTCGACGCCCCGCGCTGGCAGTGGATCGGCGGCAAGAACGTCGAAGTCGAGCAGGAAACGCCCAACCACATCATTCGCCTGTTGCAGCGGCGCGGTCACAACATCATCGTGCAGCCCGACCCCTACCACATGGGCCGCGGCCAGATGATTCTGCGCGACAAGTCGGGCGTGCTCGTGGGCGGCACGGAAAAGCGTACCGACGGTCAGATCGCCTCGTACTGACGGCGCGCCTCTCTCTCCGATTTTCCAACGCCTTTTGAAGTCGGGCGCCTTTCCCGGAAACGGGAAGGGCGCCCGTTGTCTGTTGGGGCTTGTGTCGAAGTTTTCGAATTCGGTCGAATCGGCGCGTCCGACGTCTCACGTGCGCTCAAGCATCGGCTGCGGAGAATTCGTCGCGCAGCGCTTCGAGAAACGCCGCTTCGACGGCGTTTTGCCGACGGCCGTTGGGCCAAACGAGGAGGGCGTCGGTGAGAAGTTCGGGCTCAAGCGCGACGAACCGAACATCGTCCGAGGCGTCGAGCAACCCCGGCACGTCGAGCCCGAGCACGACCGCACCCGTGCGTGCGAGGCGCCGTGCGTTGTTGATGAGGTTGTAGGTTCCGCAGATCCGAAGTTCGTCGAAGGGGAAACCCAGCCAACCCGCCAGGCGGTTGGCGATGAGGGGATGGCGCGGTATGTACAAGGGGAGGCGCCGAAAGGCATCGGGCGCCACTCCCGTCGGGAAGGTGCGCTCGAGCGTGTCGCTCATCCACAGGCCCCAGCGGGCCCGAGCACGGAGTTCCGCGTAGTCGAGTCCGTTCAAATCGACGGGGGCGTTCACGAGCGCGAACTGTGCGGCCCCCGAGCGCAGATCGCCGAGCGCCCGCTCGCCGTTCGTGCTTTCAACGTGCACGCGCACGTTCGGGTGGGCGCTGCGCAGTCGTGCAAGTGCCCGAGCCACCTCGTCGAAGGCGGGCACTTCCGCGGCATCGATCGTGAGGTCGCCCGTCAGATCGTCGCCCGCTTTCATGGTGCGCTTCGTTTCTTCGACGAGATTCAGAATGGCCTGCGCTTGATGCAGAAGTTGCATGCCCTTTTCGGTGAGCTCCAGCCCGCGTCCCGTTCGCACGAAGAGTTGCGTGCCGAATTCGTTCTCCAATTCGGCGATGCGCCGCGAGAGCGTCGGTTGGGTGAGAAAAACGCGCTCGGCCGCGGCGGTAAGGTTGAGCGTGCGTGCGGCTTCGACGAAGCAGCGCAGGGCGATGAGGTTCATGGGAGGATGTCGTTCGAGGAAATGCGGTCGAATGCGGTCGGAGAGAAGCCATACGGATTTTGCATGGTTCCCCATGATGATAAATCATTGGCGCTTCGCGCTTTGCGAGGCGTACATTGACCGTGAGCCGAAGCTTTTCAGGTCCTTTTTCGGTTCGCTTTTTCCTCGATTCTTCTCTCCCTTCTTCGTCCTCGTTATCCGCGTTTCCCGGGAGGCGTCCCCATGTCACCTGCTTTTTCTCAGTTGAATCTCTCGAACGCTTCGCTCGTGCGACGGCGTCTCCTCGCAACGGCGTTCGCACTGCCTCTCTTCTGCGCTTTCCGCCCCGTCCGGGCCGCCGGGCCCCGACGCACGCTCGTCGTTTGCCATTCGCGCACGGGCACGACGGAAGCTCTCGCGCGTGCCGCAGCCGAAGCGCTCGGCGCAGACTTTCGCACGATCGAGCCGCTCGAGCCCTATGCAGCGGAGTATGCCGACATGACGGCCCTCGCGCGCGAAGAAAAACGCACGGGTGCCCGGCGCGAACTCAAGGGGCCCCTGCCCGATGCGAGCGGGTACGACCTCGTCGTCGTCGCTTCGCCCGTGTGGTGGGGAGGACTTTCGACGCCCGTGAGCACGTACCTAGCCGACGAAGCGCGTGCCGGGCACCTCAAAGGCAAACTCGTCGCCACGCTCCATACGTCGGGCAGTTCCGGTCCGGATGCCGCCCGTGCCGAAGCCGAACGACTCGTTCCCGACGCCCGGTTCGTCGGGGAACCCTTCATCGCCTCGGGTTCTCGGGCGCGCACTCGTACGGACGAGGCACAAGCGTGGGCCCGCCAACTTCTTGAGGAGGCTCTATGAGTTTTCGATGGACGCGACGCCGTTTCACGGCTGCCGTCGGTACGGCACTCATTCTGCCCGCGGGCGTTCCCGCATTCGCGGCCGGCGAAAAGCCCGTCGTCCTCCATGCGCCGGAAGCTTCGGCGCCGGCGCTTATCGAGCTATGCCGCGCCCTGCAACCTGCGGGACTTCCTGCGAACCCACGCGTCGGGATCAAGATCCACGGGGGCGAAGCGCGAGTCAACTATCCCCTCTTTGCCGCGCTGCGCGACGCGTACCCCGGAGCCGCTTTCGTCGAAACCAATTGGGCGAGCGACTTCGGCGGCAGCCGCCGACACACGCGCACCCACATTGAAGAAATCCGCAGCCAGGGTGTTACGGGGCCGATCGACGTCCTCGATCGTGAGGAGCGCGACGAGGACTACGTCACGGTGCCCGTGCGCAACGGGATCGAACTCTCCGAAATTGAAACGACGCGGGCGTCCCTGGAAGCCTACGACTTCCTCATCGACCTCACGAACTTCAAAGTGCCGAGCTTTGCAGGCTATACGGGCGCCGTCAAGAATACGGGGATCGGCTTTGCGAGTCCGCGTGCGAAAAGTCTCGTGCACGGCCCCGACTACGCGAAAAGCGAAGGTTTTTTCCGTCGCCTCATCGACTCGACCCGCGGGATTGCCGAAGCGTTGGGCGAGCGGATGATTCATGTCAACATCGTGACGGACCTCAAGCCCGTCGAGGTTGCCGGGATTGAGACGCGCACGGGTACCTTCGGGATTTTCGCCTCGAAGGATCCCTTTGCGGTCGACCAAGCCGTGGTCGATGCGGCCTACGGTCGGGAAAACCGCGCGAGGCTTGCGGCCCTGCCGGTCGAGAGGAAGATCGAAAGCGGCGTTCTGCAGCTCGATCTCTTCGCGTCCTACGACGCCCCCGAGCGCGACGTTCGGATTGAAACACCCGATATTGCTTGAAGGAGATTGCCGTGAAAGCTTTGCCCGTCGCTACGCTTACTGCCGCACGCCGTTCGTTGGCCGTGCTTTCTTTTCTCTCTATTTCCGCTTTTTCTTTCTTTCCGGAGCTTGCCGTGTCACAAACCGTTTATCTCGTGACGCCCGAAGGACGTCATGCCGTGGAACTTCTTTCCAACACCGCCGCGCGCCGTCTGACGGAACGCATGCCGCTTGAAGTCACCTTCGAAGACTACGGCTCGACGGAACGCATTGCCTACCTCAAGGGGAAGCTCGACATTTCGGGCGCGCCCGACTCCTGCACGCCCGTCGCGGGCGACATCGCCTACTACGCGCCCTGGGGGAATCTCGCCGTGTTCGTGAAGCCCTTCCGCCACTCGGAAGGCCTCGTTCCCCTCGGAAAGCTTTCCCCGGAAGCGCTCGAAGCCGTGAAGCGTTCGGGCGATACCGTCCTTCGCTTCGAAGTCGCCGAATGATGCGGCCCCCGACCGCGTACCGTCTTCTCGGAGGTTCTCATGCAACGACGTACGCTTTTTCTGACCGCACTCGTCGCGGCGCTCCCCGGACTCGAGGGAGCGACCGCCGCACAACTCTCTGATTCTACGAATACCAACATCATGCCCGCTGCCACTACTCAACCCGAACTTTCCACGGACGCTTTCTCCACGCTCGAACGCATGACGAAGCGCGACCTCGCCAAGGCGCTGACGGCGATCGACCTCGGCACGGCGCGTCTTGTGGCCGTCTCCGCCCTGACCGCAATCGGCGACGAAATCGCCCTCGAGCACGTTCTGGAAACGGCTCTGGCCGAAGGAGTCGAAGCCGACCGACTTCACGAAGCGATGATGCAGGCGATGCCCTATTCGGGCATCCCGAGCACGCTTCGCGCCGAACGGGTGCTTGCTCGCGTACTTGAAGCGCGCGGCCTCGCCTTCCCGAAGGCGGGGCGCGGCCCTTCGGACGAAACGCGTTTTGAAGACGGTCTTCGCATCCAAAAGGGGATCTTCGGCGACGCGATCGACACCATGCATAAAAACGCCAAGGCCGACGAGCGCCACCTCATGGTGAATCTCCTCACGGAATTCTGCTTCGGCGACGGCTATGCGCGCGGCGTGCTCGACACCCCCGTGCGCGAACTCCTCACTTTCGCGACCATCGCCGCGATGGGCGGGTGCGAACCGCAGGTGAAGGCCCACGCGGGCGGCAACCTTTTGGTGGGCAACACCCGCGCGATGCTCCTCGACACGCTCGTCGTGCTCGTGCCTTACATCGGTTTCCCGAAGACGCTCAACGCGCTTTCGATGGTGAACGAAGTGTCGAAGAGCTGAGCGCCCCCGACCGGGGGAAACGAACAAATCGAAAAAGGGCTGCCTCCCGAGGGGGCAACCCTTTTGACGTTGGGTCGGTGTCGGTCGGAGCCTTTTGCGCTCCCTCAACCTCCGGCGCGCTCAGTTGGCCGCGGCATTCGCGGAGTCGAGCTCGGCAAAGCGCATTCGGTCGCGCTCGGCGTCGTCGGTTCGGGCGACGTCTCCGGCGAGGGCGGGCTTTTCGCGATCGTTCGCACGGGTGTTCCGCGCATGGATCTTCGCGGCCTCATTCGCATAGGCCGCGGCGGCTTCGCCCGCGGTGCGTCCGAAGACGATCGCGTCGGTCAAGGCCGTATCTTCGAGGCGCGAGGCGCCGTGTACGCCCCCCGTCACTTCGCCCGCCGCAAAGAGCCCCGGAATCGGCTCTCCGTGCCGATCGAGCACGCGAGTCTTCGTATCGATGACAACGCCTCCGGTCGTGCCGTGCAGGGCCGGGCGAACGCGAACCGCATAAAGGGGAAAATCCGAAAGGTCGGAAAGCATCGTCGGACGCCGGAAGTCTTCGTCCGCGCCCTTGCGGACGAATTCGCGATATCGAACGAGCGTCTGCGCCACGGCGTACGGGTCGGCGTACATGACGGCCGCCAGCTGCACTTCGGAGTGTGCCGGGTAGACGAGCCCTTCGGAGATAAGTTGTTGGATGACGGGGACGTGTTGAACCGTTTGACGGTCGACGACGAGCCAGGCGTAGTTGCCGTTTTCGCGAATGGCTTCCGAAACGTCGGCGCTCGGCGCAAGTTCGTTCACGAAACGCCGCCCTTCGGAATTGAGGAGGATCGCCCCGTCCGCGCGCAGCGACTCGGGAAGGATCGCGCCCGAAAGCGGCACGGCGGTCGGGTGGTAGAGAACGTCCTCAAGGCACGTGAACGCGGCGTCCACGCGGTCGGCAAGCTTCAGACCGTCACCCGTCGACCCCGGCGAATTGGAGGAGAGCTCGCGGGCGGCGGCGGGTGAAAAACGCGAAAGGAGCTGTTGGCTTCCCGCGTAGCCGCCCGTGGCAAGCACCACGGCATTCGCTTTCACGACGAAGCGGTGGCCGTTGGCGGTTTCGGCGAGAACGCCGGAGACGCGCCGGCCCTCAAGGACGAGGTCTTCGGCCCGGGTGAAGGTGAGAACGGGGATGTTGAGCGTTTCCGTGCGACGCAAAAGGATCCCCGCGATTTCGGAGCCCACCGTTTCGCAACCCGTCGGTCGAAAGAGGCGGTATTCCTTCGTACCCGGTACTTCGCGCACGTTGTCGAGATCCGCGCCGAGTCCCATCAGCCAGTCGAGCGCTTCGCCCGAGTGCGCGACCATGTGCCGCACGAGCTTCGGGTCGGCTTTGCCGTGCCCTGCTTTGAGCACGTCCTGTTCGAACGTTTCGGAGGAGGCGTGAATATTGTGCTCGGTCTGGTATTTCGAACCCGTCGCCGTGATGTGACCCGTGGCCAGCAACGTGTTGCCGCCCGCGCGGGGCATCTTCTCCAGAACGAGAACGCTCGCCCCTTTTTCGCGCGCGACGATCGCGGCGCTCATGCCGGCGCCCCCCGCCCCCACCACGAGCACGTCGCAACGGTAGGCGGGATCCGTCGGATCGACCGTTGGCTGTGCGAGAGCACTTGTTGCACCGAGCCCGACCAAAACACTCGCCGCGCTCAATACGCCCAACGTACCGAGAAGCGTCCCGACCGTACGGGCGGAGGTGAGGGCGACGGTCTGAAACGCGGCGGAAATCGTGGTTCGCATCGTGGTCAACGCAAAAGAAAAAGGGGGCGAAGGGTATTCCCGAGGCCGGGGAGGGCGGACAAACACCATGCTCCCGATGACTAAAGGAAAACCCTGATATGTCCAAGGATAGCAAAAACCATCGCGAAAATCAGCCACGGATTGGTCTTCCTTACTTTGTAAACAGACTGGGAGCCCTTGAAAACGAGAACGATTCTCCGCACGGAAAGGGAGAGCTTTGAAACGCACGGCGAGGCTCCCCGAAACCCCTGCAAACGCGCGGTCTCTCACGAGGCAGAGAAAAACGGTCGGAACATACAAATAATTAGTTATTTTCTATTTTCCCGATAGAAAGGTAAAAGCCCCTTTCCTCAAGGACGATCGGGGAGTAGGGAAAACCGAAGCGTTATCCCTAAAGGGAATAACGAAGGCCTCAACCTCTTCGGGAACTCTCTTCATTAACGGTCGCGGGATGTACCTATGTTTAGGTATAAGGCTAACCCGAACGACGCGTTTGGCACGCGAAGAAATTCTCCCAACGGCGGACGGCTTCTCCTACCAACGACGGCTTTCGGCCGCGGCGCAAAACATCGACACTGCGTGCGTGAAAGGTGAAAGGCGTGTTTCGTTCCCCGTTATCGGATGCTCGAAAGGCTTTTCCCCCTGCACACGTTATGACCCACGCACAGCTGGCGCCGCATGCTTGATAAGAACGGAGCGCCGCGTGCACCCCGACACGATTTAGGAGGTCCCATGGACGTATCACGCAGAAGTTTCCTGAAGCGTGGCCTTCTTCTCGGCACGACGCCTGCCGCCGCCGGCATCGCCGCTGCGGCCCGAGCCGCCTCGCCCGCCTCTCCCAAGGCGCCTTACAAGCTTCAGAACGTCACCGAAACGACGAACATCTGTTGCTACTGCTCCGGCGGTTGCGGCACGATCTGCTCGACCCGCAACGGCGAACTCATCAACCTCGAAGGCGATCCGGATCATCCGGTCAACCTCGGCGGTCTCTGCCCGAAGGGCGCGGCCATGTGGGGTCTTCGCAACGTCGTGACGAAGGATCGCAAATCGCAGCTCCACCCCGACCGCGTGCTCCATCCGATGGTGCGCCGTCCGGGCTCGAAGACCTGGGAAAAGGTTTCCTGGGAAGAAGCCATCGACGCCATCGCCAAGCGCGTGAAGAAGACCCGCGACGAAACCTTCGTTGAAAAGGAAGGCGACGTTACGGTGAACCGTTGCGACGGCATCGCCTCGTTCGGCGCCGCCCAGCTCAACAACGAAGAAGGCTGGCTCGTTCAGAAGTTCGCCCGCTCGCTCGGCGTCGTCGCCATCGACAACCAGACGCGCGTGTGCCACTCCTCGACCGTCTCGGGTCTCGCCCCCTCGTTCGGCCGCGGCTCGATGACTTCGCACTGGTGCGACTTCCAGAACTCCGACGTCATCATGTCGATCGGCTCGAACAACGTGGAAAACCATCCGCTTTCCTCGCGTTGGGTCGAGCGCGCTCAGGACCGCGGCGCCACGTGGATCGTGGTCGACCCGCGCTACACGCGTTCCGCCGCCAATGCGGACATCTACGCGCGCATCCGTCCGGGTACCGACATCGCCTTCTACGGCGGTCTCATCAACTACATCCTCTCGAAGGATCTCTGGCAGCACGAGTACGTTCTCAATTACACGAACGCCGCCTGCATCCTGCGCTCCGACTACAAGTTCGACGAATCGACGGGTCTCTTCTCCGGTTGGGATCCCGAAACGAAGACCTACTCGGATGAAACGTGGGGCTACGACGTCGACCACAAGGAAGTGTGGGATACGTCCGAAACGGGCGACTACGCCTGGGTGAACGCTCCGGGCACGCCGAAGTTCGAAACGCCGCATCTCAAGGTTCTGAAGCGCGATGAAACGCTCTCGAACCCGATGTGCGTTCTCAACGTCCTCAAGCGCCACTATGCCCGCTACACGCCCGAGATGGTTTCTCAGGTGACGGGTATGGATCCGGAAGTGATGCAGAAGGTCTGGGAGGTCTATGCCTCGACGGGCAAGCCCGACAAGGCGGGCTCGATTCTCTACGCTCTCGGCCAGACGCAGCATACCTACGGTTCGCAGAACTGCCGTGCCATGTGCATGGTGCAGCTCCTTCTCGGCAACGTCGGCGTCGCGGGCGGCGGCATCAATGCGCTTCGCGGTGAACCGAACGTTCAGGGTTCGACCGACGTCGGCGCGAGCGTGCCGGATGCTCCGGGCTACCTCAAGTGGCCGCAGGGTCGCATCCACAAGACGTTGGCCGACTACCTCGCGACGGAAACGTACGCCGCTGGCTACTACGCGAACAAGCCCAAGTTCTGGGTCTCCGCCCTTCGCGAATGGTTCGGTGAAAACGCGACGGTTGAAAACGACTACTGCTACGACCTGCTTCCGAAGATCAGCCCGAAGCTCGACTACGGTGCCTACTCCACGATGATGACCTTCAACGGCATGCGTGACGGGAAGTACAAGGGTTACTTCTGCTGGGGCATGAACCCCGCGCACTCGGCCGCGAACGGCACGCACGTGCGTCGCTCGATGGCCAAGCTCGACTGGCTCGTCGTCGCCGACTGGTTCCTGACGGAAACCGCGCTCTTCTGGAATGCTCCGGACATGAAGCCCGAAGAAATCCAGACGGAAGTGTGGTTCCTGCCGGCTGCCCTCATTTACGAAAAGACGGGCTCGATCAACAATTCCGGCCGCTGGATCCAGTGGCGTGAAAAGGCGATCGAACCTCCGGGAGAATGCAAGTCCGACTTCGAAATGCTTTCGATGCTCTTCGAGCGCATCCAGGCCCTCTACAAGGCCGAAGGCGGTGCCTGCCCGGATCAGGTTTTGAAGACGCAGTTCTCCTACAAGATCGACGGCAAGTACGACATCCGCGCGCTTTGCTGGGCTCTGAACGGCTACACCGTGGCCGACGGCAAGCTCCTCAAGGGCTACGCCGACCTGAAGGCCGACGGCTCGACCGCTTGCGGCATCTGGATTTTCTCCGGCTACTACAACAACGAAGCCGACAAGATGGATCCGATGAAGCAGCCGATGACCCGTCGTTCGAAGGAAGACCCCACGGGGCTCGGCCTCTACCCGAACTGGTCGTTTGCCTGGCCTGCGAACCGCCGCATTCTGTACAACCGCGCGTCCGCCGACCCGCAGGGCAAGCCCTGGAATCCCAACCGCGTCCTCGTCGAATGGAAGGACGGCAAGTGGATTCAGAACGACGTGGGCGACTTCGTCACGGCGAAGGCTCCGGACAACAACGCCTTCTTCATGACCTGGGAACAGAACGCCCGTCTCTTCGCGTACTCGATGGCCGACGGTCCCTTGCCCGAACACTTCGAACCCTGGGAATCCCCCGCGGAGAACAAGTTCAACGGCGCCGGTCAGAACCCGATGGCCCGCTTCACGGACGACTCGTCCGTCAAGCGCGGTTCGGCGAAGGACTTCCCGTATGTCGTCACGACGTACTCGGTCACCGAACACTGGCAGACGGGCACCCAGACCCGTAACATCCCGTGGCTCAACGAACTGATCCCCTGCAACTTCATCGAGATCTCCGAAGAGCTCGCGAAGGAAAAGGGCATCAAGTCGGGCGACACGGTCCGCGTCTGGAACAACCGCGGCTCCGTCAAGGTGAAGGCGATGGTCACGATCCGCATGAAGCCCATGACGATCAACGGCCGGGTCACGCACGTCGTCGGCATGCCGCACCACTTCTCGTGGGCGACGAAGTTTGCTACCGGCGACAACGTGAACGACCTTTCGCCCAACGTCGGCGACCCCAATTCCTACATCCCGGAATACAAGGCCTTCCTCGTCAACCTTGAAAAGGCCGCGTAAGGGCTAGGAGAACAACATGCCTGAAAAGAACAAAGAAGTAGCGATCCTCTTCGACTCCTCGCACTGCACGGGTTGCAAGGGCTGCCAGGTGGCGTGCAAGCAGTGGAACATGCTGCCCTCGAAGATGGGCTTGAACGACAACGAGTTCACCGGTTCTCTCCAGGGGCCGGGCGACCTCGGCGGCGACACCCGCCTCGTCATGACCTTTGACGAGAAGCCTTCCGACAACAAGCTTCAACCCATTCACTGGGCGATCGGCCGTCGTTCGTGCTTCCACTGCACGGACGCGGGCTGCGTGGCGATCTGCTCGTCGGGTGCTCTGAAGAAGAACGACAACGGCGTCGTCTCGTTCGATACGGAAAAGTGCAACGGTTGCACGTACTGCCAGAGCGCCTGTCCGTTCGACGTGCCGCGTTTCCGCGACACGGACGGTAAGATCGACAAGTGCACGCTCTGCCTCGACCGACTCGAAGAAGGCCAGATCCCGGCTTGCGTCAAGACCTGCCAGCCCGAAGCCCTCAAGTTCGGTCCGCGCGAAGAGATGCTCGAAATCGGTCGCAAGCGCGTCGAATTCCTGAAGGCGAAGGGCTTCGACAAAGCCGAGCTCTACGGTGAAAAGGAAATGGGCGGTCTGCACGTCCTGCACGTCCTCAAGTTCGGTCACGAAGCCTACGGGCTCCCGACCGATCCGAAGCCCAACTCCATGATCGGCGTCATGCAGGCGATGAAGCCCGTCACCGCCGTCGGTACGGCTGCGGTCGTCGCCGGTCTTGCCGTGTCGTTCCTCGCCGCGATGGGCTACCGTCGTCAGGAAGTCTCGATCGAAGAGGCCAAGAAGAGCTGGACGCCCGAACAGCGTGCCAAGGCCGACCGCGAAGTCGCGGAGCTCCTCAAGAAGGAAGCCGCGTCGAAGTCGACGGGCACGAACGCCCAGTAAGGAGGTATTTATGACTCGTCGTTACATTCAGCGTCATTCGCTCCTGACGCGCGTCACCCACGGGGTTGCCGCCATTTCGTGCATCCTCCTGGCACTTACGGGCCTGTTCGTGTTCTGGCCGGAACTCGGCGGCAGCATCATGGGGGGTGATTTCACCCGAGCGATGCGCGAGCTTCACCGCTGGATCGCCATCCCGTTCATCCTGGTGCCGCTCTTTGCCGTTCTGAAGTCTCCCAAGGGGTTCGTCCACCTCTTCAAGGAAGACGTCTTCGGCAAGTGGGACAAGGACGACTTCGAATGGGCCATGAAGTTCCCGTTTTATCTCTTTGCTCCGGGTAAGGTACACATGCCCCCGCAGCACCACGTGAAGTCCGCGCAGCGTCTCGCCGACGGCGCGCTCCTCATCCTCGGGATCTTCATGGCGATCTCGGGTCTGGTGCTCTGGCTCAACACCGGCATGTTCGGTCTCACGGTGAAGTTCGAAGCGGGCACGCTCCTCTTCTGGCACCTCGTGCACTCGGTCTGCTTCTTCCTCACGGTCTTCATCGGCATTGCGCACATCTACCTCGGCGCGGGTATCTTCCAGCCCTACCGCGGCACGATCCGCATCATGTTCGGCGACGGCAAGGTGAGCGAATCGGATGCGGCCTACCATTGGGGCTACTGGGCGAACGAAGAACTCGCCCTCGGCAAGAACGTTACGGTGGAAAAAGACGGTTCCAAGAAGTAACGTAAAACCGATCGGGGACGGCTCTTCGCCGTCCCCTCAAAAGGCGCCGGGCCCGGAAGTTTCCGGGCCCTTCGTCGGAATGAGGACGGCGTTTTGCGCGCAGAGCGCTTTTCTTCGTTCTCATTCCCGCGAAAGCCAAGCGGTCTCAAGCGTTTCCCGTACCTTTCCGGGTCCCCGGGAGGTGCTTCCCTTTCGGGGGAGGCGTCGGGTCGGGGAACGCGGAGACGACCCGCCCCGAAAGGCGGGAATATGCGGCAGAATGAGCGGATGCCCGTCGGGCGCCCGGTTTCACGCCGTTTTTCCCGACCGACACTCATTCGCAGAAGAAGGAATACCACCCATGCTCAACCGCAAGACGATTGAACGCGCGCTCGCGCAGTATGCGGATCACCGCGACGCCGACGTCGCCCGACGCCTCGCCCTCTACGGCCCCATGCTCCTTGCGGCCGCCGACGTGAAGAAAAAGGCCGTTGTGTCGGCCGAGCTGCCCGAGAGCAAGGAGCTCGCGAAGTATCTTCTCGCCTCGACCGCGCCGCTCCTTTCGACGGGCGCGCTCACACTCGACCGTGCTTCGATGGAAGCGGGCGTGAAAGAAATCCTCGCGGCGCTCGTCGAAGGGCTCAAGCCCGAAGCCGACGTGCTCGCTCTTATCAACGGTCTCGACTGGTCGAATTACCTCACGGACGACATGCTCAAGATCGCCTCGACGGACCCCGTCGCGTGGCTTGAGCGCGTGTGTGAATCGGCCTTCAATCTCGGCGAAGCTCACGGTCTGCTCGTCGACATGGTGATTCTCCCCGTGCTCGGCTACGCGCTACGCGCCCATCTCGACCGCTTTGCGACGGAAGCCTCGAGCGCGCTCGAGCGCCTCGACGACCCCGTCACCTCGCACGAACGTCGTACGAGTTGCCCCGTGTGCGGTGCGCCCGCCACGTTTTCGGCGGTTGTTCCGACGGCGCGCTCCGGCAACGTCAAGAAGCTCTTCTGCGAGTGTTGCGGTGCTTCGTGGAAGTTCGAACGCATCCGTTGTGCCGTTTGCGGCGACGAAGCGGTCTCGGACCTTGAGTACGTCCACGACGAAGGCGACACGGCGCACCGTCTGCACGTCTGCCGCGGTTGCGGCGAAGCGACGCCCACCCTCTTTGCGCCGGGCGACGAAGAAACCTTCTCGGCCGACGTCGAATCGATCGTGATGACGGGGCTTGAGACGGCGTACGAAGAAAGCCGCTCCGCCGGCGAGAAGGACGCCTGATTTTCGTCTTCGGAGAGTTCGCGTCAATCCCCCCTGCCTGAAGGCAGAGGCTTGAAGAAGCCTGATTGACCGGCCTCAGTGATCCGAAAGGAGAACTGTGTTGCAGTTAGGTTACAAGACCCGCCCCGGGGTGCTTCCTCAACTTCGGGCTCCGGAAACGGCAGAAGCAGACTAGATTTGGGTATTCACGAAACGGTCTGCCGTTGCAATGCCGGCATGGTAAAGGCCGTCGTCCCTGCGGGGAAGAAGGCCGGAACCTGCGGGGGCCGTGTGGCTGTCCGTGCGTCGGTCAGCTTCGATATTCGGACGCCCAAGGGCGCAAGGTATCGGTTGGTGTCATTGCCAACTGCTCTCACACAACGACGGATATGGGTATGCGTGGCTTCGCCCCGCACCCCATTCCTCCCCCGTCTGAAGACGGGGGTTTCCTGAGGTATTTCTATGACATCCTCCGACCGCACCGACTGCCTTGAAGCCGACCGCCCCGAAGGGGCGCGTGCGGTGGAGATTCTCCGCGTGCGCGATGCCGTGGAGTCCGCCACGGACTACGTCGTCGAAGAAGCTCCCGTCGCGCTCGTCTATAACGGCATCTCGCACGCCGTCATGATGACGACGCCGTCGATGCTTCGGGAGTTCGCCGTGGGCTTTTCGCTCGCGGAAGGGATCGTCGCTTCGCCCTCGGAAATCTACGAAATCGAGGTGACGGACGCCTGCGGTAACGGGAAAAACGTCGAAATGCGCGTTTCCTCCGAAGCGTTCTGGAAGCTCAAAGAACGTCGCCGTTCGATGGCGGGCCGCACGGGGTGCGGTTTGTGCGGTGTCGAAAGCCTCAAGGACGCGGTGCGTCGCGCGCCGCGTCTGCCCGTCACGCAAACCTTCGACATGGCGCACTACGATGCGGCGCTCACGTATCTCTTCGAAGCCGAACGGCTCGGGGAATTGACGGGGGCCACGCACGCCGCCGTCTGGGTGACGCCCGACGGGCGTTTTGCGGGCGGCGCCGAAGACGTGGGCCGCCACGTGGCTCTCGACAAACTTCTCGGCCTTCGTGCCCTTTCGGGCTGGACGGACGGGGCGCTCGTCATCAGCTCGCGCGCTTCCTACGAAATGGTGGAAAAGGCGGCGGTGTGCGGCGTCGAAATCCTCTTTGCGGTTTCCGCCCCGACGGCGCTTGCAGTTGATGTGGCGCGCGACGCGGGGATGACCCTTGCGGCCTTCTGTCGGCGGGGACGCGCGAACATCTACAGCCATCCCGAACGCCTCACGGGGTTCGACGCACTGGCCGGATCCGCTAGATCCGCGAAGAGCGTCTGAGCGCTGAAATTCGAAACGCCTTCCATGTCGCCCGCATCGGTCGCCTCCGTTGCGGGCGACGTCATTTCAAGCGCGCTTTCGAATCGCGCGGGCGAACCCCGCCTCCAATTGGTTTCAACCCCTGTTTTTGTGTTCCGCATCGCATTTTCTTCGGTGCGACGTGCGTGTTGACGGGGAAAACGAATAGTTGAGGAATTTGGTTGGATATATACTGCAAAAGTCATTCCGACTTTTCGGAATCCCGACCGTACTCCGCCCCCGGGGGTGCGGTCGACATCCCCACCAAAGAAGGGAATTCATCATGTCCATCGACACTCGACCCGCACTCGCGCCCGAAGCCAAGCGCGAGCAGCTGATCATGGCCGGCTTCTACCTCGCAGCCATCGTGCTCGGCGTGGTGAACGGCTTTTACGGCACGGCGTTCACGCACTCCGTCGGCGACTTCGTCTCCTCGGTTTTCATCAAACTTTTCAAGTTCATCAGCATCCCGATCATCGCGGTTTCGATCATTTCGACCCTTGCTTCGATCTCGAAGTCGAGCGAATCGGGTCGGATCTTCCGTCACACGATCTTCTATACGCTCCTGACGACGATTCTCGCCGCGCTGCTTGCCGCGGGTCTCTACCTTCTTTTCAGTCCTGCGAACGTGGCTCTTCCCGACGGTGCGACCGCGCCCGCGGCCGTGGCAGAAAAGAGCTATTTCGCATACGTGCAGTCGGTGATCCCGGACAACTTCCTCGCGCCCTTCCTCTCGGCGAACGTTCTCTCGGTGCTTCTCATCGCGGCCGCGATCGGTCTTGCAATTGCGAAGCTGCCGCGTGAGAGTCGCTCCCAGGAAGTGCTGACGGCGTTCTTCACGGCTTGCCAGGATGTGCTCTTCATCCTCGTGAAGTGGTTGATCAAGGTGCTTCCCGTCGGGATCTTCGGCTTCATCTCGGCCCTTTGCGTGGAACTTGCGAGCGGTGTGAGCATCGGCGGTCTCGGCACGTACTTCGCGACCGTGCTGACGGCGAACTTCCTGCAAATGCTTGTTGTGCTTCCGCTCGTCCTTTTCATCCGCGGCCTCAACCCCCTGCGCGTTGCCCGCGGCATGATGCCCGCGCTCCTCGTCGCCTTCTTCTCGAAGTCTTCCGCCGGAACGCTTCCCGTCACGATGGCCTGCTCCGAAGAGCGCGTGGGCGTGCGTCCGGCGGTCGCCCGCTTCGTGCTTCCCATCTGTACGACCATCAACATGAACGCCTGCGCGGCCTTCATTCTGATTACGAGCGTCTTCCTCATGCAGAATGCGGGTGCCGAAATCACCCTCGGCACGCTCGGCGTCTGGGTGTTGATCGCCACGATCGCCGCCGTCGGCAACGCGGGCGTCCCGATGGGGTGCTTCTTCCTGACGGCGAGCCTCATGGCGAGCATGAACGTTCCCATCCTGCTGATGGGCGTGATCCTTCCCGTCTATGCCGTGATCGACATGATCGAAACGATGTTGAACGTCTGGTCCGACAGTACTGTGGCCGCCATGGTCAACAAGGACCTCTACGGCGACGAAGACGAAGCGAAGAGCGAGGCCGTTTCGGCGTAATGCCAAGCTTCCCGAGTCTCCCCTGAGGCTTCGAACGGGGCGTTTTCCGATTCCCGCACGGGTTTCGGAGGCGCCCCGATTTCTTTCCGCGCACACTCCGGGGGAATGCGAGGTGCGTCGCACGAAGAGCTTCGAAGCCTTGAACGAACCGAGAAAGTGCACTGCTCCTCGGGCGTCGGGAGAACAAACGAAAAAAGGACGCTCGTTCGAGCGTCCTCTTCGGATCATTCTTCGGCCGATCCGATCCTCGGCGGACCGGATCGGCCGGACAGTCGACGAATTACTTCGCTTCCTGCGAGAGAGCCTTCTGAACCGAGAACGGCCAGGCCTGGTAGCCCGTGCAGTTCTTCAGCTGGATTTCAACGGACGGTTCCTTGGCACCCCACTTGAATTCGTTGATGAAGGGGCTCGGAGCCGAGGTGAACGCACCCGTCGAGAGGTCGAAGTTGGCACCGGCGGTCGCCGAATAGACGAAGACGGAGTCCTTGTCGGCCTGGTATTCGGTAAGCGACGTGACGGGGCTATACCATTCGTGGCCGCGTTCCTTGCCGTATTCCCAAATCTGTTCGACGGTCATCTTTTTCTGGTCGATCTTGTAGATGACCGAGCGCGAGTACTTCATTTCGGGCAGAGCGGGCTGTTCCATGCCGCGGGAGTCGCCGTTGTCGAAGGCCGAGACGTAGATGATGTCACCCTTGCTCTTTTCGTCGATCTTGAAGGCGGTGTGCTGCGTCCAGGTCCAGTCGAAGTCGCCTTCGCACTTGGAACCTTCGCACTTGATGGGATTGCCCTTCGCATCCACGGGCTTCAGGACCTTTTCGGCCCAGCCTTTCTTCCAGCCTTCGGGCGAAGAAAGGATCCACTTCACCTTCTTGTCGCGACCGATCTTGACGATGGCGGACTGATGACGCGAGGAGATGATGATGGAGTCGTCTTCGGGGTCGTAGTCGACGGAATTGACGTGTGCCCAATTGCGGCCCGGTCCCGTACCGACGATGTCGCCGAATTTGTCGGAGGCGTCGAGCTTGGCGAGGTCTTCGGAGGAGAGGGTCTTGCCGGCCTGCGAAGCGTCGATGTTGAGGCACACGGCGCCCTGGTCGAGCACCTTCATGACGTTGTCGCGGTACGGATCGAGAATTTCGGCGAGGCGGAATTCGTCGACCACGTTGCCGTTGGCGTCCACTTCGGCGATGACGTCACGCACGGTGCGAACGTTCTTGCCGTCGGCGCGCTTCCAGTTCGAGCTCGCGACGCGCAGGAAGTAGTGACCGTTCTGGGCGTCGTCCATCGAGTGCGAGAAGTCGCCGTAGCGCAGCGGCAGGCGGCGGTTGAAGACTTCGCGACCGAGGATGTCGTACTTGACGTAGCGCTGACCGAAGCCCCAGGTAAGGAGACCGTCGTTGTTCTGCTTGAAGCCCATCATGACGCCCGCGCTGTAGAGCGAGTTGAGGTCGTAGATGGGGTTGGCGAACATGTACCAGCGAACTTCGCCTTTCGTGTCGATGACGGTGTTCTGCGGCCAGAAGTTCCATTCGAGGGCGCCGCCCGTGGGGTTGTTCCAAACGGCGCGCGTGCCGATGCCGGATTTTTCGGCGAGGTTGTTGACGAAGTAGAGGCGGTCGGAGAATTCCTTGTCGACCTTCTTCACCTCGACGCCGAAGGGCATCGCGCGTTCCATCATGCTGCCCGAGGGTTCGAAGTAGACGGGGGGAGCATAGAGCTTGTATTCATCCTTAAATTTTTCGGACTTGCCCGTCGTGTCGGTGCGGGTGTATTCGACGCGAACCGTGTTGAGGTAGTCGGCATAAAGACCGAAGACGGGAATACCGCCGTGGGTGAGGAGTTGCGTGCGGGAGACCTTGTAGTCGATCGGCTGGCCGCCCTGCTTTGGAACGATGTGGACGGTGACGTCCGAGAGGGTGTAACCGCCGTCGCGGATCACGGCTGTCAGCGGAGCAATGCCGTAGGGGTTCGACATGATTTCGCCGATGTGCCCTTGGACTTCATAGTCGATCTTGGCACCCGAGGCGCCGCCGATGGCAAAAGCGGCACACGGAATCGTCGCGGCGATCGCGAGGGCGATCCACTTTTTCTGCATTTACATTTCTCCTTTGGTTGCGCGCGGCCGATAGGCCGCAACGCATCGTCCCCGAGTCTGCGGGGCGACAAGTGGTCACGCCCCGGCAGGGGCGTCGTAACGAGAAGTAGTGTCGCCTGATTGAGGCGCGACGCGCATCGGAAGTTTCGACGGTCGGCGGAATGTTTACGGGAAACGGCTTTTCCGAAAAATCGAAAATAGACGATTCCCGCATGTAACGGAGTTTGAAGTTTCGAACTCGTCTCAGAGGTCCTCGAGGACGGGCAACCCTTTGAGATCGGCCAGATCTTTGGCGGCGGATAGGAGCACGGAGCGCACCCACACGGAAGCGGGATCCTCGTGGAGGCGCTCGTGCCAGAGAAGCTTCGGGGAGAAGACTTTCGCCGAAGCCGGTCGGCCGAGTATCACGAGGTCGGGGAACCAGCGGCGCAGTCGCATGAACGTCTGGAAGGGCACCGCTCCCCAAAGTTCCGTGTCGCTCATGATTTGCAAGACGGAAATGAAATAAGGCGTCCAGACTGCGACGTTGTCGGCAAGCATCGGCACGTCGCTGCGGGTGTCCGACCACGGGTCGGCGTCGTACTTGGCGGGCGCCGTGGCGATGCGAACCTGACGGTAGGGCTTGAAATCCTCGGCCGTGAGCGGTCGCTGTTCGGTCAGGCGCGCAAGCGGGTGCTTTTTCGAGCACGCGAGCACGAAGACGTCCTCGGCAAGCGGCGCCGAGTGGAGCACGTCGCTTGGCGGGACGGTCGGGTAGACGGCGAAGTCGAGTTCGCCCGTAGAGAGTTGCTCGATAAAGTTCCGCAAAATGGGACGAAATTCGACGCCGATTCGCGGGGCCTTCTCAAAGAGCGGCGGGAGACTTTGCGAAAGGTAGGTGAAGATCGCGTTGTCGACGCATCCGATGCGAAGGACTCGGGTGAGGTCCGTCGGCGCAAACACCTCCGGATTGAAGAGTTCGCTGTAATTTCCGACGATTTTGGCGACGCGCGGCGCGAGTGCTTTCGCCTTGGGTGTCGGAATGAGCCCGTGGTTGGTTCGGTCGAAAAGATCGTCGCCGAACGTTTCGCGCATTTTGCCGAGCAGGCGACTTGCGCTTCCGATCGACATCGAGCAGGCGGCTGCGGCTCGGGTGAGCGAGCCCGTGCGCATCAGTTCCCGAAAGAGAAAGAGCGCATCCGTATCAAGAGAAGGACGAAGCATGGCGGTTGAAGGACGGTGGTCGGGCCGGCCGAGAGGGTCGATTCGGCCGGTCGGATCGTTTTGGTCGAAGTTCGATATTACCGACTGCCGCGTTCGATTGCCCTGACAAAGTGGACCGCTTTCGTAAACCCGACATGACTTTCGTCCGGCGCAGGGCGACCGCAGGCTTTTTTCGGCGACTAGCTTCAGTCCTGCGGCTCGGGTCGCGTCTCGGAGGCCAGTCGACCGATCGTGCGACCCATGACGAGGCAGTCTAGGATGGCGCACGAGCCCATGCGGCAGGCGCCGTGCACGCCGCCCGCGCACTCGCCCGCGGCGTAGAGTCCCCGCATCGCGCGCCCGGTCGCCGCGTTTCGAACGCGCCCGAGAGTGTCGGTGAGGAGTCCGCCCATGCAATGGTGCACCTTGGGCCGCATTTCGGCGGCGTACCAGGGGCCTTCTTCGAGGGGCTTGGCTACGGTGAGCGGCCGGAAGAACTCGGTGTCGCGCCGACGGCGGATCATGGCGTTGAAGTTGCGAACGGTCTTTTGCAGGGCCCCGGCCGGAATCCCCCAGTCCGCCTCAAGCGCTTCAAGCGTGTCGTACGCGTTGACGAGACCCCGGTCAAGCATGCGGTCCATGTAGCCCGGGCGCAGTTGGTCGAGCTTTTCCTTCGAAATGCGCGAGCCGACCGCGATGGCTTTGAGGCCGAGACGGTGCAACTCCAGCACGGCGTCGCTCGCCGTTTTTCGGTTCGAGAGTTCGTTCACGAACCGGTTTCCGTTTCCGTCCACCCACAGTCCGTAGTCGGCGCCCACATAGTCGCTGAAGAGCCATCCGCTCCCCATGCCTTTTTCTTTCGGGTTCGACCAGGGCGTGCACTGGATGCGGCTCGCTTCGATCATCGCGCAACCGATGCGCTCGGCTTCGCGCCAGAGTTCGCCCGTCGCGCCGGGTTGGTTCGTGGTGTCGTAGTCGGACGTGAGCTGTCGGTTGAAACGCATGCGGTAAGCAACGTCCGCACCGAACCCCCCGTAGCAGAGGCAGAGTCCCCGACGGAAGCGAATTTCACGTACCGTGCCGCTCTCGGCGTCGGGAAATGCGTAGCCTTCGCGCACGCGAAGCCCGACTACCTCGCCCGAGGCGTCCGTCAAAAAGGCTTCCACGTAAGCGTTGAGGCGGATTTCGACGCCGCTCTCGCGCACGGCACGAATGAGTTTTTCGTAGATTTCGCGTCCCGAGCCCGTTCGCACCGTGAGTGTTCTCGGTACGCTGTGTCCGCCCGCCCAGGTGACGATGGGAAGCCACTCGACGCCGAGGCGCTTCGTCGTCCAGTCGTAGAGCGCTTCGGAGTGGAGTGCCACGTAGTTGACCTTGCTCGGGTCGTTCAGGTGTTCGCCGTTTTCCAACATGTCGTTGGCGAGCAGATCGGGCGAGTCGGCGATGTGCCGCGCGCTTTGTTGCGGAGAATTCGCGACCGAAAGCATCCCCTCGTCGATTACGGAATTGCCGCCCGGGGCCCCCATTTTTTCGAGTACGAGCACTCGGGCCTTCCCGCCCGAACGCTCCGCCGCCTCCAGAGCGGCGGCGAGGCCCGAAAAGCCCGAGCCGATCACGACGACGTCCGCGACTTCGGGGCTCGGATCGAGTGTCGAACGCGGTGCGGTGTCGGCGTCGCGTCGGGATGTGCTTGGGGAGGTTGAGGCTTCGGAAGGGGTTGCAGTCATGGAATCGTCACGCGCTTGTCCGGCGGAAAGTGGTCGACGACAAGCGGTCGAATGTTGAAGGGCACACATTTTCCATACAGAGTGTACGGTCGGGACAGTCGTTAAGGGAAAGTTCGGTCTGGGGTTAACGCGTAGATTGCCCCCTGAAAATTGTGTTTTTTGCGGAAAACACTGAAATTATTTGCATAGAAGTCAATGCCGGGTTTGCTTCTCGACCGCGAGTCCCGGGGTCTCGGACCATTGTCTGCGGCACAGCGTAACAACCGTTTGGATGCGGGGCGACGGGTAACGTTGGGGCGCGCGCAGCAGCCAGGCCACGGGGGCGGGCATGCGCCAGTCGCGGAGTACTTCGACGAGATCGCCCCGACGGAGCGCGGCGTGTGCCAGACAACGGGGAAGTCCCACGGCAACGCCCGCTCCCGAGAGTGCCGCATTGAGAAGGGCGTCGTGCGTGCTGAAGTCGGACGTGAGCAGCGTCTCGGGGACGCGTGCGGCATCGCCAGAAAGGTCGGCGGGGCGGTCGTTGTCCGTCGGGTCTTTCGCCGCGGGCTCGAAGGTCGGGCGGCGCTCGAGCAGGGCCGTGAGTACCGCGTGCGTGCTGAGGTCGTCGGGATGCGTGATGTCGCCGTTACGCTCCAAATAGTCGGGTGAAGCGGCGCACACAAGAGGCATCGTGCCCAAACGGGTTGCAATGACGCGCTCAAGAGGCGGCTCGGGCTGAAGAACGATCGAAAAATCGAGTTCCCCTTCGGGGATACGGTTGGGGTGATCCGTCGCACGAAGTTGCAGTCGCAGGCCCAATTCTGAAAAGGCAGCCCCCAAGGGCGCGAGGACGACGGACGCGACGGCGGAAGGAGCCTCGACGGAGATTTCGTCGGCGCGCGTGCGTCGGAAACGTCGTTCCAGGTTGTCGAAGGCGCGCATGACCGGGGCGACCTCTTCGAGAAGACGCGCCGCTTCCGGGGTGAGGGTCGTCGCGGTGCCCGTTCGGGCGAGAAGTACCATACCCCATTCGTCCGAAAGATTCTTGATGCGGCGAGAGGCTTGGGAAACCGAAATCCCGAGCGTTTCCGCAGCGCGCGTGAGGCTGCCCGTTTCGGCTACGGCGCCGAGTGCCTCAAGACATTCGAAAAGCTGACGGCTCATTGGGCTTCTCCTTCACTTGAGGACGTGCGGGCGGCCTCCAGAAATTCCAGAACGACGGGGTTCGATCGCCAACGTGCGCTCACGTCTGCTTCGAGCATCATCGGACGCATGCGCCAGTCCCGAAGCAGGGGGACGAGACGGCCTTCTAGGAAAAACGGACGCAGAAGCGTTTCGGGAATGCCGACGGCGACGGCTTTTCCGTCCGCGGCGGCCCGCACCGCGCTTTGCGCCTGACGAAAGAGGATCGGGCGGCGGAGTTCAACGGGGAAGTGTTCTCCGTTTCGCTCGAACACCTCCCGAATCCGGTCGCTCGCCGCCAGAAGGCCGGCGGCGTCCTGCGTGAGCGCCGCGGGGAGCTCTTCGAGGTCGGCGGGCGAGAGAAGCGGTGCGTGCGTCTCCAAAAAGTCGGGAGAGACCGCACACAGGCGGCGGACGTGACCGAGAGCGATCGCCGTTCGGCTTTCTCGAGCAGGTTGCGTGCGGGCTCGTATCGAAACCGCAGGAAAGGCGTCGTCCCAGGCCGACGATGCGTCGCCCGCCCAAGTGACTCGAAAGTCCCAGCGCATCGCGGGATGTCGTGCACCGATCCGTGCGGCGGCATCTCGAACGAGGTCGAGTGCAAAGTCGCCCGAGCAGACGAGGCCGAAGCGCCCCGGGGTGTTTTCCGTGCCTTCTCCGCTTGTTGCGCCTTTGCTGGCGAGGGCCGCTTCCATGCGTTCGACAAGCGGCGCCACCTCGCGGAAAAGCCGTCTTCCGCTCACCGTGAGCGTGAGGCCCGCTTCGCCGCGACTGAAAAGCTGAAGTTCGAGGTCTTCTTCGAGCCGGTTGATACGGCGCATCAGCGAGGCGGGATCAATGCCGAGAGCTCGGCCTGCAGCAAGAAAGCTTCCCTCCCGCACGACGGCGGTGAAAAGCGCCCAGGTTTCGAATTTGATTCGCATGTGGGTATGGGATGCTATGACATTTATGCAAGTGAATTTTGACAATCATAGCGTTTTTGAAAAGAAGAGTGCTCCCTACAATCGCTTCCAAGGCCTTACCGGTGCGGCGACGTCGCCTCGGTGAGGTCCGAGAACAATCCGCGGGGTCCGCAGTCCGGGTGTTTCTTTTCCCGGAGCGGGCCGGACCACCGCAACGCTTCTTTCAAAGGAGAACCAACATGGCTCAGCTTTCCCGCCGATCCTTCCTTTCGATTTCCGCCGCCGCGGCCGGTTTGGGCTTTGCCGCGACGAGCGCGCAGGCCAGCACCAAGGTCCCCGCCAAGTGGGACGAGACGTACGACGTCGTTGTCGTCGGCTCGGGTCTTGCGGGCATGTCCGCCGCCGTTGAAGCGACGGCTGCGGGTGCTTCCTGCGTGATCATCGAAAAGATGGCGATTGTGGGCGGCAACTCCAACATCAATGCGGGCGCCATGGCCGTCACCGGCACGCCCATGCAGCAAAAGAAGGGCATCAAGGACAGCCCGGAACTGCTCGCCGAAGACATGCTTCGCGAAGGTCTCGGCCTGGGCGACCCCGCGCAGGTGAAGCTCGTCGCCGAAAAGAGCCTTGAAGCGTGGGAGTGGACCCGCAAGACGCTCGGCGTCGAATGGAACGAACAGACGGTCGTCGCCGAAGGCGGTCACTCGGTCGCCCGCGGTTGCATCACGCTCTCGGGTACGGGCTCGACCATCATCATGAAGGGTATCGAAAAGGCCAAGCAGCAGGGCGCAAAGGTCATGACCCGCACTTATGTCGAAGACGTCATCCGCGAAGAAGGCGGTCGCGTGCTCGGTCTCAAGGTTCGCACGGGCTACAAATTCCCGGATGCGTCGAGCGGTACGGTCCGCTACATCCGGGCCGCCAAGGCGGTGGTGCTCGCTCACGGCGGGTTTGGCGCCGACGTGGCCTTCCGCGTGGCGCACGATCCGAAGCTGACGGAACGCTTCCAGACCACCAATCAGCCGGGTGCCACGGGCGAACTCTGGCGCGTGGCGAGCTCGATCGGCTGCAACGTCATTCAGGCCGACTGGATTCAGTGCGGTCCCTGGGCTTCTCCCGACGAAGCCGGTTTCGGTCTGGCCGTGGGCTTTGCACAGGACTGCTGTGCCATGTACGGCCTCTGGGTCAACACGACGACCGGCAAGCGCTTCGTCAACGAACTCGCGAACCGCAAGGTCCGTGCCGACGCCATTATCAACCTGAACAACAAAGATCAGCAGTGCATCGCAATCGCCGACTCGAACGCCGTTGAGGTGTCGATCAAGGAATCGCGCCCCGGTCACCTTGAAAAGGCGCTTGAAAAGGGTTGTGTCTTCAAGTTCGACAGCCTCGCCGCCATCGCCGAGAAGTTCAAGATTCCGATGGACGTGCTCGAAGCCGAAGTGAAGGCGTACAACGAAGACGTCCGCAAGAAGGCTCAGACCGACGCCATGGGTCGACTTCTTCAGGTCGGCGCCCGTCCGCTTGAAAACGGTCCCTGGTACGTCTCCCGTCTCGCGCCGAAGGTCCACCACTGCATGGGCGGCATCCGCATCGATCAGAACTGCGCCGCGCTTGACGTCCTGACCGACAAGCCGATCCCGGGGCTCTTCGCCGCGGGTGAAGCTACGGGTGGCACCCACGGCGCCGTGCGTCTGGGCACCTGCTCGATTACGGAGTGCATCGTGCACGGTCGCATCGCGGGCCAGAGTGCCGCGAAGGCCTGAAGAGGAGTCTTTTCATGACGAAGCGCAGCCTCGTTGCGCTGTTCGTCGCCGCCGTTTCCTGCGCCGTTTCGGCGCAGGAATACGGGCACGAGCAGTTTGCGTACCAAGAACCGCTCTACGTTCCGCGTTGGAGCACCCCGTATCTGCCGCAGGATACGATGCCCGAAGCCTGCCGTAATCCGGAAGTCGAAGCCTACATCCGCGATTGGGAAGCGGGTCGCATCGACTTTCGCACGATCCGGGCGAACGATTCGATTCCGAAGGACCAGCAGTTCTGCAAGAGCCTCGACGACAAGGGGAATATCCTCGAGGTGAAGAGTTGCCGGTACGAAGATTCGCCCGTGGGCTACCTTTGGAAGGACCTCGCCGACGCTCCCGTCGTGATCGGCATCACGGACGGCGGCATGTCCGACCATGAGCCTCACTACCATTCGCAACCCGAGTGCTACTACGCCGTGAAGGGCGAAGGGATGACGCTTGCGGACGGCCGGTTCGTCCCGCTCAAGAAGGGTCAGTACTTCTACATCCCGGGCAACACGATCCATAACACGCCGATCTACGAAAAGGGCTTGGGTGTTCTCTATTGGTACCCGAAGAACGCGCACTTCAGCGGCTTTCAGTACCACTGGCGTCGTGACGTCAAGTACCTGACGCCTGCCGAAGAAGCCTTCGACAAAGTGGACGAAGTGCGCCGGCGCGACCTCAACATCGGTCCCTACGGGACCAATCAGGCGGTTTTCGGAAAGAAGTAAGCCGTCAAAAACAGGCACTCTCCAAAGTACGGGGGCATCTTCGAAAAAGATGCCCCCGTAACAGTTTCAGGAGGTATCCTTGCGGAAGGTTGCCGTAGCGGAACCGAGAGATCTCGGTCGAGAACGAGTGTTCTCAAACGTCTCCGTCTTCTGCTTCCCGCCGACTATTGACCGCCGATCCCACTTCCCGAGGAGCCTCTCCGCGATGCTTCATCCCGATCAACTTCCCGATCCGGAAGCGCTTCGACTGCTTGCCGAACTCCACCGAACCCGCTCGCTCGGCGTGGCGGCGGAGCGCCTCGGTTGCTCGCTTTCGAAGGCAAGCCGCATGTTGGGGACGCTCCGAAAGCTTTTCGACGACGAGCTCTTCGTTCGGTGCGACCATTGCATGCACCCGACGAAGGGCATGCAGGCGTTGGCGCCCAAGATCGAACGGATTCTCGGGGCGTACGCCGCACTTTCGGAAGGCGACTGTTTCCTGCCGCAACGGTTGGAGCGTACCTACAACATCGGGGGGCTGGACAACGCCCTGGTTGCGTACGTGTTGCCCGTGCTCTCGGATCTGGCCGCCGCGGCACCCGGCGTTGCGCTCAACTTTCATCCGCTGGGGCGGGACTTCGCGTCGGATCTGAGGGCGGGGCGACTCGACCTTGCGATCTATGCGACGGAAAACGAGTTTCCCGGTATTTTGAAGCGCCCGCTTGTCGAAGACATGTTCGTTTTCGTTGCACACGATGAACATGCGCTGGCCCGCCGTCTCCGAGAGGGGGGTGTCGTCACGAGCGACGAAGCGTCCGCGGCGGCCTCCATTCGCACGACGGTCCCGATGCGCTCGCCCGATGAAACACCGCATGCCTATTGCATCAATCATCTTCCGGAGTCGACCGGGGGCAGTTGCAACGCAACGAAACTTTGGACGCCCTTCTTCTCGACGATCCCGATCGCGCTTGCGGAAATGCGCGGGGTCGCGCTCATGCCGTGCCGCGTGGCGGAGCGCCTGGCGAAACATCTCCCCGTCACGATTCTCGGTGCGCCCGCCCGGGCACGGCCCTTCCTGCCGTATGTCTTTCGAGCCGAGCACGGGCAAGGTGACGAATCGCTTTCGTGGTTCGAGAACCTCTTGGTGCAGAAGGTTCGGAAAAGCGCCGCCGACCTTCGGACCGTACCGCTTCTCCCGTGATCTACCCCCGCATGAATGCGGGGGACTCCTGCGGGGTTCGTTTGAAAAACGCGTCCGTTGCAGACTTGGCAACGGGACCTTGCCGAATCGTGCGCGTCGGCCTTGGCAACTTCCGAGGCGCGGTCGAAAGACACTTCCTAACATAAACGGAAGTTCCCGCGCCGCACTTCTCATCCGACCAACGCGATCACTCGCAAGACGTGCGGCCGATACCAAAGGAGAAGCAACATGCACTCGGTCAAATTCACGGCGCTTTCTTGCGCGATGCTGGGCGTTTTCGCTCTGTCCGCGGACGCTTTCGCTATGGGCGGTCCGTCGGGTCCTCGTACAAACTACATCATGCAGGGGCATCTCGGTGAAGTCATGATGAATCCCTACGGGACGGCGCCGCTTACCGCCATCATCCGCGACAACGGTTACACGCTCCATGACGTGACGGTGCGCATCGTACCGAAGGCGAACGGCTACGACCTCAAGTACAAGGTCTCCGACGCTCAGCTTCTTACGCACGGCGGTATTCCCGTCTTCGGCCTCTATCCCGATTATCTGAACCACGTCGAAGTCACTTATACGCGCGAGCTTCGCGGCAAGCGTGAAACGATGACGGACACGTACCAGCTTTACGCGCCGCCCGTCTACACGGAAGTAGCCGGGATCCCCACCGAACGTCACGCGCTCTTCGGCGTCGAAGTGAAGAAGGTCGATCCGGAATTCAAGGATCGCCTCTACTACGTCAACAACATCGCCGAAAAATCCGGGATCGGCACGCGCGCCGTCTGGAACAATCCCGCGGGCGGGGCGCTTCAGTGGAACTTCTGGCCGCAGAACGCCGTCATCGACACGAAGGGCGACATCCGCTGGTTCCTCTTTGCGAACCCCATCTACGACCTGAACGACATGTACCAGGCGGGTGTCATGATGGGCTTCAAGCAGAACGACGACGGCATGATCTCCTGGGGTTACGGTCAGCGCTACGTCAAGTACGACATCATGGGCCGCGAGGTTTTCAATCGGTTGTTGCCGTACCGCTTCAATGATATTTCGCACTCCGTCGACGACGCGCAGAACGGCCACTATTTCCTGCGCGTGGCTTCGTCGAATTATCTGCGCCCCGACGGCAAGCACGTGCGCACGGTGCGCGACGTCATCGCCGAAGTCGATCAGAACGGCGTGGTCGTCGACGAATGGCGCCTCGCAGATATTCTGGATCCGTACCGCGACAACGTACTGAAGGTGCTTGACCAGGGTGCCGTGTGTCTTAACATCGACGCCTCGATGGCCGGTAAGACCCTCACCGACGAAGAACTCGCCGCCGCGGACAAGAGCGACTCTTTCGGAGACATCGTCGGTACGGGCGCGGGCCGCAACTGGGCGCACGTCAACTCCGTCGATTACGATCCCGAAGACGATTCGATCATCATCTCCTCGCGTCACCAGTCCGCCATCGTCAAGATCGGTCGCGACAAGCAGGTGAAGTGGATTCTCGGTTCGCCCGAAGGTTGGAAGAAGGGGTTCGTGGAAAAGGTCCTGAAGCCCGTGGACGCGAAGGGCAATCCCATCAAGTGCGAAGGCTCCAAGTGCGAAGGCGATTTCGACTGGACCTGGACGCAGCACACCGCCTTCAAGATCGACGAAAAGAGCAAGGGTGACATCATCTACGTCTCGGCCTTCGACAACGGCGACGGCCGCGGCATGGAGCAGCCCGCTCTGCCCGACGAAAAGTACTCTCGCGGCGTGATTTTCAAGATCGACCAGAAGAAGGGCACGGTCGAACAGATTTGGGAATTCGGCAAGGAACGCGGCCACGAGCTCTTCAGCGCCGTGACTTCGCTCGTCGAATACCAGCCCGACCATGACTCGATCATGATGTACTCGGCTACCTCGGGCGCGGAATACGACCTCAAGACGGGCGCCTTCGCGACCGCTCCGAATCCGACGATCTTTGAATTCAAGTGGGGCTCCACCACGCCGTCCGTCGAAATTCAGCTGAAGGACTGTACGGGTTACCAGGCCTGGCCGTTCTCCATCGAAAAGGCGATGAGTCAGGAAGTCCTGAAGAAGTAAATTCTTGCTTCCCGCGACTTTGATCCGACCGAAAGCCCGTGCTCCGGAAATGCTCCGGGGTGCGGGCTTTTTTTGAGCGGGCTCGGGCCGAGCGCTCGGGGGCGTCAAAGGCTCCGAGGGTTGCGAATTCTTGACATCCTCTCCGCCCTAAAGGGGACGGAGATTCCCTACCGAGCCGTCAGA
>ENA-OVGQ01000583-OVGQ01000583.1-human-gut-metagenome-genome-assembly--contig:-NODE-583-length-46222-cov-6.548855_pt1 | contig 46222 bp, 41 predicted proteins | sample MGYA00237774_ERZ505427 | MGnify/ENA primary metagenome ERZ505427 (study PRJEB26158, sample SAMN06016404) | human gut metagenome | biome: human gut; feature: ankylosing spondylitis patient; material... | reverse complement strand
TCGACCTCGCCAACGACCTCGGCAACCTTGTCTCCCGCACGACCGCGATGGTCGAGAAGTACTTCGGCGGCAAGCTCCCCGCCGCGCGCGAGGACAGTGACGCCGACTGCGACCTCAAGAAGATGGTCGGCGCGCTGCGCGGCCGCTATGAGACGGAGATGGAGAAGTTCCAGTTCCAGAACGGTCTGGAGGAGATCTTCAAGGTCATCAGCCGCGCCAACAAGTATATCGACGAGAACATGCCCTGGGCGCTCGCGAAGGACGAGAGCAAGCACGCGCGTCTGGCGACGGTGCTCTATAACCTGCTCGAGACGATCCGCGTCTGCGGCACGCTCCTGACCCCGTTCATGCCCGACACCTGCGACAAGATGTTCGCCCAGATCGGCGCCGACGCCGCCTGCCACACGTGGGAGAGCGCCGCGCAGTGGGGCGTCCTGCCCGCTGAGGCCGCCGTCCACAAGGGCGAGTCCCTCTTCCCGCGCGTCGACACAGAGAAGGCGCTCGAGAAGCTCAACGCCCTGCAGGAGGCGCAGCGCCGCGCCGCGAAGCCCGCGCTGGAGATTGAGCCGTTCGCCGAGCAGGTCGACTTCGACACGTTCAGCAAGTCCGACTTCCGCGCCGTGAAGATCAAGAACTGCGAGGCCGTGAAGAAGAGCGACAAGCTGCTGAAGTTCACCCTGGACGACGGCAGCGGCACGGACCGCACCATTCTCTCCGGCATCCATCACTACTATGAGCCGGAACAGCTCATCGGAAAGACCGCCGTGGCGGTTCTGAATCTGCCGCCCCGGAAGATGATGGGCATCCCCAGCTGCGGTATGCTGATCTCCGCCGTCCACAAGGAAAAGGGCGAGGAGAAGCTGCACCTGCTGCTGCTGGACGACTCCATCCCCGCCGGCGCCAAGCTCTGCTGACAACTGCATATAAACTCCCTCCGCCAGCGGCGGAGGGAGTTTGCTTATTCCCAAATGCCCCCGTCTGTGTTACACTGATACAAAACGGATGCAAAAAGGGGAGGGGATGCATATGAAGGAACCCTATTCCGCCGGTGCGGCGGCGGTGGGCCTGCGGCTGCGCCAGCAGCGGCTGAAGCGGGGCTGGAGCCAGGAGGGCCTGTGCCGGGACATCTGTGCGGCGTCGTATCTGTCCAAAATCGAACAGGGACAGGTGCAGGCGGCCCCGGAGCTGCTGGAGCTGCTGTTCCGGAGGCTGGAACTGCCCTGGTACGGGGAGAGCCTGCCGGAGCTGGAGCGGCTGGTGGAGCACCGGTATGAATGCCTGCTGGACGGGGATAAGGAGGGCTTCCGGGACAGCCGGGAGATATTCGCGCACGCCCTGGACCGGCTTTTGTCCAGCCCCCTGGCGGCGGACGGCCTGGTGCTGGACGCCATGGACCGGAACGACCCCACGGAGATCCCACCGGCCCTGGAGCCGTATCTGGACCGGCGTCAGCTGGCCATTCTGCGGGTGGTGCAGGACCGGGATGTGGAGGCGGTGCGGCTGCTGCCGGAGGCGTATTGCTATCTCATGGCCGGTATCGCCGGGTATGAGCAGGGCAGCGACTATACCGGTGCCATGGCTCTGCTGCAGCAGGGCTATGACCTGGCGGCCCGGGACGGCCGGGTGCGGTTGATGCTGGAGTGCCGGATGTTCATGGGGAGTCTCTGCTGCAACCAGTTGGACCTTAATGGCATGGAGACGCATTATCAGGCGGCGGAGCGTATGGCCCGTGCTCTGGGCCGGCAGGATGATCTGCGGAGCATGGCCTATAACCGGGCGGCCTCCCAGGTGGAGTGCGGCCGGTATCAGGAGGCCTACGGCTATTTTGCCGCCCTGGAGCACCCCCGGGTCATGGAGCTGCACAAGCTGGCGGTGTGCTGCGAGGGGCTGGGCCGGCCCCGGGAGGCTCTGGACGCCCTGGACCGGGCGGAGACGGCCCCGGAGGAGTATCCGGACCGGGCTCTGTGCATGGGGATCTGCGGGCTGGTGCGGCGCAGGCTGGAAAACCCCGGCTATCTGCGGGACCCGGATTACGGCGCGGCGCTGATGGACGTATTCAACCGCTGCCGCCGGGAGCTGCCCATCGGATACGCGGCCTTTCACCTGCCCCGGGTACTGGAGTGGCTCACCGCCGGGCGGCAGTATAAGCAGGCCTATGAGCTTCTGCGGGAATTTCCTATTAAACTGCCTAATCTACTGATTGAATAGGGATTGTCAGGGAAAACTTTCCCATATATACCCCGTTTTCATTCTCTTACCCGTGTGCTATGATAAAGCGGAGGTGAGAGAAGATGCAAACCAAGCTATGGAACCGCAATTTTACTCTGCTGATCGCCGCCACCGGACTGGGGGCCATCGGCGGCATCGCCGGTGGCTTTGCCATGTCGTTTCTGGTGTTCGACGAAACCGGCAGCACCATGGCCTCGGCCTTGGTGCTGGCAGCCCAGCTGATCCCGGGGTTTCTGTTGCCCCTGGTGATTGCCCCGTGGATGGACCGTATGCCCCGCAAGCCCTTTCTTGTGGGCGGCGACGTCCTCAACGGAATCATGTACCTGCTGCTGGGACTGTATCTACTGCGGGGGGCCTTTTCCTATGTGGGCTATCTGGCCTTCTCCCTGGTGCTGGCCACCCTCAGCTCCTTTGACGAGCTAGCCTACAACAGCATTTTTCCCATGCTGCTGCCGGAGGGCACCCAGCAGAAGGGGTACGCCGTGGCCTCCACTCTGTACCCGGTGCTGCGGGTGGTGATGCTGCCCCTGTCGGCGGTACTGCTGGACGCGGTGGGCGCGGCGTGGCTGCTGGTGGGGCAGGGGGGACTGTCCCTGTGCGCGGCGGCTGTGGAAAGCGGCATCCGCATAAAGGAGCAGCGCCGGCCGTCGGAGGAGGGCTCCGGCCTGAAAACCTGGTGGGCCGATGTAAAGGAGGCCATCCAGTATCTGCGGCAGGAAAAGGGTCTGATGAACATCTACGGCTACATGGCCGTGACCAACGGCGTAGGCAGCGGCTATTCCCCCATTCTGGTGGCCTTTTTCCGCACCTTCCCCGGCATGACGGCCACCATGTATTCCCTGCTGTCTCTGGCGGAGTTTCTGGGCCGCAGCCTGGGAGGTATGGTGCAGTACCGGACGGAAATTCCGGAGAAGAAAAAGTACGGCTTTGCGTTTTTGGTGTATATGCTGTATGAGACGGTGGATCTGTTCCTGCTGTGGCTGCCGTACCCCCTGATGCTGGTCAGCCGGGGCCTGTGCGGCTTTCTGGGCATCAACAGCGCCACCATGCGCCAGGCGGCGGTGCAGCGGTATATCCCGGACCGGCTGCGGGCCCGGGTCAACGCCTTCGAGTCCATGCTCTATACCGGCGCGGCGGCGGTGCTGTCCCTGGTCATCGGGGCCTTGGGTGAGGTGCTGGATTACCGGCTGTGCGTGTCCCTGTGCGGCGGGTTTTCCATGGCCGTGTGCCTGGCCACCATCTGGCGGGGCCGGAAATACGTCCGGGCCGTGTATGAGCGAAGCGGAGAATAAGAGAATTAAAGCGAGAACGGCGGGGCCGAAGCCCCGCCGTTCTGGCTTATTTTATGATTTCCGAAAAATCCGGTAGGGCGGGGCCCATGTGCCCCGCCGAAACCCGGATGTATACGGTTTAGTCCTCCTCCACGTCACCCACGATAGCACTGTGCAATTCATCCAGCTGCTTCTGCCCGTCCCCGCAAAATGTCGGAGCATTTTGCGGGGGCCCCTCGCAGGGATCAAACATCCTCGGCGGAAGTGAATTCCGCCTGCGGCAAGGTTTTGCTGTGCAAAACGCTTGTGGTGGAGCAAAAGCAGCAGGGAGGAGGGGACATACAGCTTTTAGTCCTCCTCCACGTCACCCACGATAGCAATGTGCAATTCATCCAATTGCTTCTGCTCCACGGTGGAGGGGGCGCCCATCATGATATCCTGGGCGTTCTTGTTCATGGGGAAGGGGATGATCTCCCGGATGGAGCTTTCGCCTGCCAGCAACATCACCATGCGGTCCACGCCCGGGGCGATGCCGGCATGGGGAGGCGCACCGTAGCAGAAGGCGTTGTACATGGCGGGGAATTTCTTCTTCACGTCCTCCTCGCCCAGACGCACCAGCTCAAAGGCCTTGACCATGATCTCGGGATCGTGGTTCCGGACGGCACCGCTGGACAGCTCCACGCCGTTGCACACCAGGTCGTACTGGTCGGCGGTGATGGTCAGGGGGTCGATCTCGCCCCGCTCGGCCTTCAGCAGCACCTCCAGGCCGCCGCTGGGCATGGAGAAGGGATTGTGGCAGAACTCCAGCTGGCCGGACTCGTCGCCGATCTCGTACATGGGGAAGTCCACGATCCAGCAGAACTCGTACCGCTCCTTGTCCATGTGTCCCTCGCAGGCCGCGCCGAAGGTCTTGATCAGCACGCCCACGGACTTGGTGGCGGCGGCCCCGGCAGCCACCAACACCAGGGTATTGGGCTTCAGGTCCAGGGCCTGGGTCAGCTGCTCCTGGATACCGGTGACGAACTTGGCGATGCCGCCGGCCAGCTGGCCGTTTTCGTCCATCTTGAACCAGTAGGCCTTGGAGCCGGACTGCACCTCGCAGTCGCCCAGCAGCTTGTCGATCTGCTTGCGGGTGAGCTTGCAGTCGGACACGGGGACCATCTTCACGGTCTGACCCCGCAGGGCCTCGAACTCGCTTTCGGCGAACAGGGAGGTGACGTTTTTGCAGGTCAGGTCGATGCGCAGGTCGGGCTTATCGGAGCCGTAGGTCTCCATGGCGTCCCGGTAGGCAATGCGGCGGAAGGGTGCGGAGGAGGCCACGTTATAGGTGCCGAACTTGGCGAAGATGGGAGGCAACACGTCCTCCAGCACGGCGAACACATCCTCCTGGGTGGCGAAGGCCATCTCCATATCCAGCTGATAGAACTCGCCGGGGGAGCGGTCGCCCCGGGCGTCCTCATCCCGGAAGCAGGGGGCGATCTGGAAATACCGGTCGAAGCCCGCGGTCATCAGCAGCTGCTTGAACTGCTGGGGAGCCTGGGGCAGGGCATAGAACTTGCCGGGGTGCTTCCGGGCGGGCACCAGATAATCCCGGGCGCCCTCCGGGGAGGAGGCGGTCAGGATGGGGGTGGTGATCTCCAGGAAGCCGTGCTGGGTCATGGCCGCCCGCAGGGCGGACACCACCTGGCACCGCAGGATGATGTTGCTCTTCACCGCCGGGTTCCGCAGGTCCAGATAACGATATTTCAGACGCTGGGTCTCGTCGGCCTCCCGGCTGCGGTTGATCTCAAAGGGCAGGCTGTTGTACCGGCAGCGGCCCAGGACCTCGATCTTCTCCGGCACCACTTCCACGTCGCCGGTGGCCTGCTTGGGGTTCTTGCTGGCCCGCTCCCGGACGGTGCCCTCCACGCTGATGGTGGACTCCTTGTTCAGGCCGTTGATGATGTCCATCATCTCCTGGTTCTCCACCACCACCTGGGTGGTGCCGTAGAAGTCCCGCAGCACCACAAAGGCGAAGTTCTGCCCCACGACCCGGACGTTTTCCATCCAGCCCACGATTTTCACGCGCTGACCCGCATTGGCCAGCCGCAGCTCCCCACAGGTATGGGTTCGCATCTGCATCATATGAATCGCTCCTGTTCTGATAAATATTTGTATAGTTTGGTTAAAATATCACGTTCTGTATTGAATTACTTGATTACAAGTTGAAATATTTCATTCAGATATTTCGGTTTGTATTTATTATTCCAGGATGACCTTGCCCTGGTTTCGCTGGGACAGTCCCTGGGTGATCCGGGACAGAGTGTCCTCAAAGGACAGCTTGGTCTGCTCGCCGGAGGTCATATCCTTGCAGGCCACCTGTCCTGCGGCGATCTCGTCGTCCCCCAGGAACACCACATAGGGGACCCCCAGCTTGTCGGCATAGTTCATCTTGGCCTTGAACTTTTTCTGCTCTGTATACAGCTGGGTGCGGACGCCTGCACTCCGCAGCCGAGTAGCCAGCCGGATGGCCGGCGTCAGGTCCTGGGTCATGGGCAGGATCAGCACATCGGCGGGGGCCGTGGGCAGCTGGGGGTTCAGCAGACCCTGCTCGCCCAGCACATAAAACAGCCTCGTCAGGCCGATGGAGATGCCCACGCCGGGGAGCTGACGATCGGTATAATACTCAGCGAGGTTGTCGTAACGTCCTCCGGAACACACGGAACCGATCTCTGGATGGTCCAGCAGGGTGGTCTCATACACCGTGCCGGTGTAGTAGTCCAGGCCCCGGGCGATGGTCAGATCCACGGCGAAATTCTCCTCCGGAACGCCGAAGGCGGAGAGATAGCGGGTGACGGTGTTCAGCTCCTCCAGCCCCTGGTCGAACAGCTTGTGCCGCCCCTGATACCCGGCCAGAGCGTCCAGCACCTGCCGGTTGCTGCCGGTGATGGAGATGAACCGCATGATCTCGTCGGCCTGCTCCGCCGTCAGTCCCACGTCCTCCGTCAGGCAGGTCCGGACCTTGCCGGCTCCGATCTTGTCCAGCTTGTCCACGGTGCGCATGATGTCGCCGGACTGCTCCGTCAGGCCCAACATGGCGTAAAATCCGTTGAGGATCTTCCGGTTGTTGACCCGGATCTGGAACCGGGTCAGGCCCAGGGAGGTGAAGGTCTGATAGATGATGGAGGGGATCTCCGCCTCGTTGGTGATGTCCAGCTTGCCGTCGCCGATGATGTCGATGTCCGCCTGATAGAACTCCCGGAAGCGGCCCCGCTGGGCCCGCTCGCCCCGGTATACCTTGCCGATCTGATACCGGCGGAAGGGGAAGGCCAGGTCGTTGTAGTGCAGGGCCACATACTTGGCCAGGGGCACCGTCAGGTCAAACCGCAGGGACAGATCGGCGTCGCCCTTCTGGAAGCGGTAGATCTGCTTCTCGGTTTCGCCGCCGCCCTTGGCCAGCAGCACCTCGCTGGCCTCGATGGCCGGGGTGTCCAGGGGAGTGAAGCCGTATCGGCTGTAGGTGGTGCGCAGGATCTCCATCATCCGCTCCATCTGCTGCTGCGGGGCAGGCAGCAGCTCCATGAAGCCGGAGAGAGTCCGGGGGGTCACAGTTGCCATGGTGAAATATTTCCTTTCTGTTGTGTATTTCGGTTTTGGTACGAAAAAATGCGCTCCCGTCCCGTGTTTGGGACGAGAGCGCATGGATACGCTTCGTGGTGCCACCCAAATTCAGCCCGTAAAGGGGCCCTCGCAGCTCCTGTTACGGGGAGCGGGCCGTGGATGTTTCCATCCCCGCTGGGGGACTGTCTTCGCTTCTCCTGCCGGGGCGCGCTTTCAGCCGGTGTCGCGCCTCTCTGGTGCCGGTGGGGGTGAAGGTACTCCTGTCTCCTTTATGGCGGTCGTTCTTCCTATTTTATGGCATTCGGGCCCGCTTGTCAAGCGGTAAAGGGTTTGGTTTTGGGATTGACAATGTCTCGCCAGGCCAGGTCGCCCCGGGCCAGGCCCAGCACCAGCATCTCGGCGGTGGCCACGTTGCTGGCATAGGGGATATTGTTCTGGTCGCACAGGCGGAAGATATTGGCCACGTCCTCGTCAGGGACTTTCTGATTGGGGTCGCTGAAGCAGAGAACCATGTCCAGCTCATTATAGGCAATGCGGGCTGCAATCTGCTGGCCGCCGCCGTGGTCGAAGGACAGGAAGCGGTGGATGCGCAGGCCGGTGGCCTCCCCGATCTGGAGGCCGGTGGTGGCGGTGGCGCAAAGGGTGTGCTGGGCCAGAATGCCGCAGTATGCGGTGCAGAACTGGACCATCAGTTCCTTTTTGTTGTCGTGGGCGATCAGTGCGATATTCATGGAGGCACTTCCTTTCGTGTTTTCAGATTCGCATCAGGGGCACCTGGTGCCCGGTGATGCGCCGTGCGATGTTTTCATAGGCCCGGGCCGCGTAATAGTTGATATCCCGCAGGGGGATGCCCCGGTTCAGGGCATAGGGGACGTCGCTGTCCTCCGGCACCACCCCCAGCAGGGGCAGCCCGGCGGCGTCCATGGCATCGTCGATGGTGCTGTGGAGGGCCCGGAGCAGCTTCTTCTGCACCCGCCCCACCACCAGAAACAGACTCTCTGTGGTGAAGCGCTTGTCCAGCAGCATCACCGTGTGCTGGGCGTCCCGCAGGGCGGAGGCGTCGGTGGTGGTGATGACCACCACGCAGTCGGCGCAGCCGGTGGCCAGCCGGAAGCCCTGACCCAGCCCCGCCGGGGCGTCGATCAGGCAATAGTCATACTCCTGGCGCACCTGGTCCAGCAGCTGCCGCATCTGCTCATCGGTCACGTCCAGCTGTCCCCCGGGGGACAGGGGAGCGGTCAGCAGATGCAGCCCGGGATACTTGGGGTGATCGGCCGCGGCGTCGGACAGGGAGCAGCGGCCGGCGATGACGTCGGAAAAATCCATCAGGGCCTTGTCCGTCAGCCCCAGGGCCAGGTCCAGGTTCCGCAGGGTGATGTCGCAGTCCAGGCACAGGGTATTTTTCCCAAGGGCGGCCAGCGCCAAACCCACGTTGGCGGTGAAGGAGGTCTTTCCGGTGCCGCCCTTGCCGGAGACCACTGCAATGATTTTTCCCATATCCAGGTACCTCGTATACAGTTGGGGACTCAGCCCAACGGCGCTTTTTTGATGCGGGCGAAGGGCCGGGGATAGGCTGCCGGGGTGGGACGCTCCTTCCGGATGATGACCACCCGGTGACGAACCTCCGTTCCGGGAATGGTATAATCCCAGATTTTTCCAATTCTGCCCCCCAGCTGGGCAATGGCGCTTCTGGCGCGCTGAATCTCGTCGTCGGTATCCACCGACTTCATGGCCAGGAACTGACCGCCCACCTTCACCAGGGGCAAGGCCAGCTCACACAGTACGTTCAGCTGGGCCACGGCCCGGGAGGCGGCTATGTCGAACTGCTCCCGATGCTGCCGGGCGAACTCCTCCGCCCGGGCGTGGACGCACCGGACCCGCTGCAGGCCCATGGCGTCCACGGTCTCCTGCAAAAAGTCGATGCGCTTTCCCAGGCTGTCCAGCAGGGTCAGGTCAAAATCCGGTTCCAGCAGCCGCAGGGGCATTCCCGGGAATCCGGCCCCGGTGCCTACGTCCACCACCTGCTTGCCCCGGAAGTCCGCCGCCGTCAGCAGGCAGGCGCAGTCCAGCAAGTGCAGCCGCACCACGTCTGCCGGTTCGGTGATGGCGGTCAGGTTCATGACCTGGTTCTTCTCCAGCAGCCGCCGGGAAAACTCCGTCAGTGCCGGGATGCTTCCCGTGTCCAGTCCCAGCTGGGCCAGACCCTCTTTCAGAATGGCTTCCAAATTACTTCTGCTCCTTCAGCAGGTCCCGGATCTCCGCCAGCAGCTCCTCAGTGGTGGGACCGGCAGGCTCCTCCGGCGCAGGCTCCTCATCCTTCTTCTTCAGGGCAGCCAGCTTGTTCATGGCTTTCACCAGCAGGAACATGGCAAAGGCCACGATGATAAAGTCCAGGATTACCGCCAGCAGATTGCCGATGCCCAGGGTTACCGGGTCGGCGCCCGCTGCCACGGCGGTCTTGTTGAGGATGATGTTCCACTGGGTCAGGTCGATGCCGCCGGTGATGAGACCGATGAGAGGCATGATGATGTCGTTGACCAGGGAAGTGGTGATCTTGCCGAAGGCGGCGCCGATGACCACGCCGATGGCCATGTCCAGGACGTTGCCCCGCATGGCAAACTCCTTGAACTCATGAAAAAACTTCTTCATAAGTATCCTCCTTCCGTCCTCAGTGCTTGGGAACGATGCGGTCGTGGCCGCCCATATAGGGCCGCAGGGCCTGGGGGATCAGCACGGAGCCGTCGGCCTGAAGGTTGTTTTCCAGGAAGGCGATCAGCATCCGGGGAGGGGCCACACAGGTGTTGTTCAGGGTATGGCACAGCTGCATCCTGCCGTTTTCGTCCTTGTAGCGGATTTTCAGCCGCCGGGCCTGGGCGTCGCCCAGGTTGGAGCAGGAGCAAACCTCGAAATACTTCTGTTGCCGGGGGGACCAGGCCTCGATGTCGCAGGACTTGCACTTCAGGTCTGCCAGGTCGCCGGAGCAGCACTCCAGCTGCCGCACCGGGATATCCAGGGACCGGAACAGCTCCACGCTGTAGCGCCACAGCTGTTCGTACCACTTCTTGGAGTCCTCGGGCTTGCAGACCACGATCATCTCCTGCTTTTCAAACTGGTGAATGCGATAGATGCCCCGCTCCTCAATGCCGTGGGCGCCCTTCTCCTTCCGGAAGCAGGGGGAATAGGAGGTCAGCGTCTGGGGTAGGGACTCGGCGGGCACGATCTGGTCGATGAACTTGCCGATCATGGAGTGCTCGCTGGTGCCGATCAGATACAGGTCCTCGCCCTCGATTTTATACATCATGGCGTCCATGTCGGTCTGGCTCATGACGCCCTCCACCACGTTGCCGTGGATCATAAACGGGGGAATGCAATAGGTGAAGCCCTTGTCGATCATGAAATCCCGGCCATAGGCCAGCACGGCCTCGTGGAGCCGGGCGATATCGCCCATCAGATAGTAAAATCCGTTGCCGGACACCCGCCCGGCGGCGTCCATGTCGATGCCGTCGAAGCGCTCCATGATCTCCGTGTGATAGGGAATGTCGAACTCCGGCAGCTTGGCCTCGCCGAAGCGCTGGACCTCCACATTGTGGGAGTCATCGGGGCCGATGGGCACAGAGGGGTCGATCATCTGGGGGATGACCATCATGATCTTGGTGATCTGCTGGGTCAGACGGCCCTCCATCTCCTCCAGCTGGGCCAGCCGGTCGGCGTTGGCTTTCACCTGGGCCTTGGTCTCCTCGGCCTCCGCCAGCTTACTGGGGTCCTTTTTGGCCTGGCCCATCAGCATACCCACCCGCTTGGACAGCTGGTTCCGCTGGGCGCGCAGGTCGTTGGCCTCGTTCATGGCGGCCCGCTTCTCGGCGTCCAGGGCAATGACCTCGTCCACCAGGGGGAGCTTGGCGTTCTGGAACTTCTTGCGGATGTTTTCTTTAACAGCTTCCGGATTGTCCCGGACAAATTTGATATCAAGCATGGCTTTTATCGCACCTTTCCGTGTTTCACGTGAAACATCATGGTTTTTTGATGGTGTGCAGGGCCTCCAACAGCTCGTTCAGGTCGTCCACACCGTAATATTCCAACTCAATGCGCCCTTTCTTCTTGCCGGAGACAATGCGGCATCCCCGGCCCAAGGTGTTCCCCAGATCCCGGGCGGCCTCCTGGGCATAGTCCACGGTCAGACCGGCAGGGGAGAGCTTCTCCTTCTTTCCGGCGGTGAGCTTCTTCACCAGCTGCTCCGTCTGCCGGACGGACAGGTCATTTTTCAGGATGGTGGCCGCCGTGGTCTCCTGCAGGGCAGGGGACAGGGGCAGCAGCGCCCGGGCGTGGCCGTTGGTCAGCCGTCCGTCCTCCACCATGGCCCGCACCGGGGGACACAGGTTCAGCAGACGCAGGGCGTTGGCCACGGCGGACCGGGACTTGCCCACCCGCTGGGCGGTTTCCTCCTGGGTCATGCTGTACTGGCTCATCAGCACCTGATAGCCCTCGGCTTCCTCGATGGGGTTCAGGTCCTCCCGCTGGAGGTTTTCGATCATGGCCAGTTCCATGGCCTTGCGGTCGTCGGCCTCGATGACGATGGCCGGCACCTGGGTCAGTCCCGCCATGCGGGCGGCCCGCCAGCGCCGCTCACCGGCGATGATCTGGTAATAGCCGGACTGCAGCTTCCGCACCGTCAGCGGCTGGATGATGCCGTGCTCCCGGATGGAGTCGGCTAAGTCCGCCAGTGACTCCGGATCAAATTGCTTGCGGGGTTGGGATGCGCAGCTTTCCACCTGAGAAATCGGCAGAAACAGACTGCTCTTTTCCTCCTGAGAGTCGATCACGTCGTCTCCCAACAGGGCGGCCAGGCCTTTGCCCAGCCCTTTTGGGTTGTTGGCCATTGCTGAAACGCTCCTTTCCGCACAGAATCAGGTATTTTTCTTGAGAAATTCGTTGGCCAGAGCCAGATAGGCCTCCGCGCCCCGGCAGCCCCGGTCATAGGCCGTGATGGGCTTTCCGTGGCTGGGCGCCTCGGACAGGCGGATGTTCCGGGGAATTACCGTGGCATACACCTTCCCGGGGAAGAACCGCTTAACCTCCTGGGCCACCTGAATGGCCAGGTTGGTGCGCCCGTCGAACATGGTCAGCAGCACGCCCTCGATCTGGAGCCGGGGATTCATGTTCCGCCGGACGATGCGCACGGTGTTCATCAGGTCGCTGAGGCCCTCCAGGGCGTAGTACTCCCCCTGAAGCGGTACCAGCAGGGAGTCCGCCGCGCACAGAGCGTTCAGGGTCAGCAGCTCCAGGGAGGGGGGACAGTCCACAAAGATATAGTCATAATCCTCCCGGACGGCGTCCAGGGCGCTGCGCAGCAGGAACTGCCGGTCCGCCATTTCGATCATCTCCACGCCGCCCCCGGCCAGGGCCTTGCTGCTGGGCAGCACGTCGCCATAGGGGGTGGTAACGATGGCCTTCCGGGTCTCCACGCCGTTGATGAGCACGTCATACACGCCGTTGGACACGGATTTGTCCACCCCCATGCCGGAGGTGGCGTTGGCCTGGGGGTCAAAGTCGCACAAAAGCACCCGCTTCCCCAGGTATTTCAGGGCCGCAGCCAGGTTGACACAGGTGGTGGTCTTCCCAACGCCGCCTTTTTGATTCACGATCGCCACGATTTTCGCCACTTTGTCCACACTCGCTTTCTGTCGGTCTTTATTTTAGTATATCACATTTTCAGTCGGTTTCAATAGAAAATCTGCAAAATGAGAAAAAACTTGAGAAAAATGTTTCACGTGAAACGGCGAAACCAACACGCAAAAAGGGTGGATGTTTCACGTGAAACATCCACCCCGTGGGTCATATCAGGATCATCCCCGAAACCGGCGGCAGCCGCAGCCGCAGCTTCCCGCCGGGGGCATAGAACTGCTGGAAGGTCAGAGCCTCCCGGGCCAGCTCCCGGGGCCAGGGGATGGCCACCTCTGCGGCGTCCTCGCCTGCGTTCAGGGCTGCCACGGTGATCTCGTCTCCCAGCTGCCGCCGCAGCACCAGAACGCCGCCCCGGGCGTGGAGATAGGTCAGGTCCCCCTCCTGCATGGACAGGCGCTCCCGCCGCAGCTGCCCCAGCTGCCGGAAGAAGGCCAGCAGCTCCTGGTCCTCCCGGCCCCAGGGATAGGTCCCCCGGTTCAGGGGGTCCTCAAAGCCCTCCATCCCGGCCTCGTCGCCGTAGTACACCGTAGGGGAGCCGGGGAAGCAGTACAGCAGCATCTCGCCCACCCGCAGCCGGGCCTGGCCCTTCTGCCGCTGGGCAGGGGAGAGGCGGTACGCCGCCCGGCCGTCCTTGGTATCCGGCACATCCTCCGCTCCCAGCAGGGTCAGGATCCGGGGCGTGTCGTGGGTGCCCAGAATGTTCAGGGCGCTGTAAAAGGCGGGCCGGGGATAGTGCTCCCGGATGACCTCCATGGTGTCCCGGAAGACGGCGGCGTCGCCGCCCCGCAGCCAGTCCAGGGCCGCCGTCCGGAAGGGATAGTTCATCAGCCCGTTGGTCTCGCTGCCCAGCAGATACCGCCTGCGCTGGCTGTAGGCGATCTTGTTGCTGCCGTCCTCCCACACCTCGCCCAGCAGGAAACTGTCGGGCTTTTCCTGGTCCATGGCGCTGCGAATTTCGGCAATGAAGTCGTCCGGCAGCTCGTCGGCCACGTCCAGCCGCCAGCCGGAGGCCCCCTGCCGCAGCCAGTGCCGCACCACGGAGTCTCCGTCCCGGATGATGAACCGGCGATAGCTGTCCGCGGACTCCTGCACCGCCGGCAGGGTCTTGATGCCCCACCAGGCGTCGTAATCCTCCGGCCAGGGGTGGAAGGAGTACCAATTATAATACTGGGACTCCCGGCTCTGGGCCGCCCCCAGCTCCGGATAGAATCCCTGGGTGTTGAAATATCGGCTGTTGCTGCCGGTGTGGTTGAACACTCCGTCCAGCATCACCCGGATGCCCCGGCACCCGGCCTCCCGGCACAGGGTGCGGAAGTCCTCCTCGGTGCCCAGCATGGGGTCAATGCGCCGGTAGTCCGCCGTGTCGTACCGGTGGTTGCTGTCGGACTCAAAAATCGGACACAGGTACAACGTACCTACTCCCATACTCTGTAGGTAGTCTAATCGGGAGGTGATCCCCGCCAGACTGCCGCCGAAGAAATCGTTGTTGCGGATGATCCCCTGGGTGTCGGGCCGCCACACCGGGGTGTCGTCCCAATCCTGGTGGACCACCCGGTCCCCCACCATCCCGGCGGGGTCCGGCACCCGGGTGCGGCAGAACCGGTCCGGGAAGATCTGATAGGTGATCCCCCGGCCAAACCAGGCGGGGGTAGGGCGGCTGTCGTCATAAACCGTCAGCTGCCACCGGGCCTGGTCGTCGAAGCCGTGAAGGCCGTATAGCCTTTGCCCCTCCGGATACGAAAACCGGAAGGCGTACCACACCAGCTCCGGCTCCTCCGGGGCGGTGTATACCCCCTGCCACCGGCCATCATCGCCGGGGGACAGGGCCACCTCCTGCTCCGTACCCGCAAATTCCCGCCGCAGGAGCAGCGTCACGCCGGTAACGTTTTCATCCCCCGGTCGAACCGCGAAACGGACAGTGGCGCCGCACACGGCGGCGCCAAAGGGGGACTTATATTCCGTATCGCGGGAGTCAAAGATCTTGCTCATGGAATGCCTCATTTCAGCAGGGTATTTTCGCCGATGACCACGGCGCCGATCTCCTCCTGGGAGAAATAGGAGTTCACAATGTCCACGGCGGTGGAGGCCAGGGCCGCACCGGAGCCGCCCTTCTCGATGACCACGGCCACGGCGATCTGGGGATCGTCATAGGGGGCGAAGCACACGAACACGCCGTTGTTGGTATTGGCGATACCGGTTTCCGCGGTACCGGTCTTGGCGCCGGCGGACACCACGCAATTGGAGAAGTAGTAGGACAGGCTCCCGGTGGTCAGGTTGTGCATGCCCTCCTTCACCGCCTGCAAGGTGCTGTCGCTCATCTCCACGGTGTTCAGCGGCGCCTTGTCATAGGCGTAGATCACCGAGGAGTTGTCGTAGGATTTCACGTTTTTCAGCAGATGGGCCTCATAGTGCTGGCCGCTGCCCACCAGGGTGGCGATGTAGTTGGCCAGCTGCAGGGGCGTGAACAGGTCATAGCTCTGGCCGATGGCGGCGGTCAGGGTCTGGCCGTCGGTCCACTCCAGACCGTTGCGTTCGGCAAACTCCGGGGTGGCCATGGAGCCCTTGGCCTCGGCACTTCCCGCCCCGCCGATCTCGATGCCGGTATACTCGCCCAGACCGAACTGCCTGGCGTAGTCCGCCAGGGTCTTGATACCCGTCAACCGGCCCACCTCATAGAAGAAATAGTTGCAGGACACGGTGATGGCCTGGGACACGTTGACCCGTCCGTGGGTGCCGCCGTACTCGTTGTAGATCCAGCACCGGGGCTGGGGAGATTTGTAGTAGTCATACACGCCCCGATCCACAATGGTGGAGGAGGGGGTGATGATCCCCGACTCCAGGGCCGCCACGGCGGTGCAGGGCTTAAAGGTGGAGCCCGGGGCGTATGCGCCGCCGATAGCCCGGTTCAGCAGGGGAGTGCCCACGGTGTCGCTGACCAGCTTGCTGTAATCCTGGTCAAAGGTGGACAGGTTATAGGTGGGATAGCTGGCCATGGCCAGCACCTCGCCGGAGCCTACCCCCACCACCACCGCCGCGCCGCCCCGGACAATGCCGTCCTTGGCGGTCATGGCCTGGATGGTCTGGGCCAGGGACTTCTCCGTGTCCTCCTGCACGTCGATGTCCAGGGTCAGGGCCACGGTGCCGCCGGGCTGAGGCTCCTTGGTGTAAAGCTCGCCGGTGATCTTCCCCTCCTCGTTGGTGGTGATGATCCGGGTGCCCTTGGTGCCGTGGAGATAGGACTCAAAGGCCTTCTCCACGCCCTCCCGGCCCACCAGGGAGTTCATGGAGTAGCCCTCCATGTCCCGATAGCCGGTGACGCCGTTTTCCGGGTCGCCAACCCAGTCCTCGTAGTAGATGGGGCTCAGCCGCCCCAGCACATGGGCGGCATATTCGGTGTTATACACCCGGGCGGAGGAGGTGCCGGTGGATACCCCCTGATACTGGCCGTCCGCCGTCTGGCTGATCAGCTCCACGGACACGTCGTCGGCAAAGACGTACTGTGCGTCCGTCAGACTCTTCACCGCCAGCTCATACCGCACCCCGGCGATGGTCCGGGCCTGGTCGTCGGTATAGCTGCTGTCGATTTTGAACAGCTCCCGCAGCTTGGCCATGAACCGGTCCGGCTGCAGGGTGGGGGTCACCTGGGACAGCTTGGAATAGGGGATGCTCTTGTTCTTCAGGAACAGGGCGAAGCCCTCGCTGTCCTGGGCGTCGGTATAGCTGTAGGGCGCGGTTTTGCTCAGGGGCAGGGTATCGTTCCAAACGGTGTCGTTCTCGGTGCACAGGTCCGTCAGCCGCAGAATGGCGGCGTTCAGGTCCTGGTCATTCTCAAAATCCTTGGCGGAGAAGATCAGGGTATAGGTCAGCCGGTTGGACACCAGCACCTTGCCGTTGCGGTCGGTGATGATCCCCCGGGAGGCCTCCACCGTCTCGCTGGCGGCGTTGCTGGCCAGGGACTTGGCCCGGTTTTCCTCCCCGTGGAGGATCTGGGTATAGTACATCACCCCGGCGAAGGCCAGCAGGCACAGGCCCATCAGCCCCGTCAGCGCCCAGATGCGGACCCGCATCGGGTCAAATGCGTTTTTCTTCATGGCACGCCTCCTATCTCAGGATCCGGTTGTGCACGCTGCGCAGCAGCAGATACACCAGCGGCGACAGCACCACCGTCACGGCCAGCTCCCGCCCCGTCAGCGACAGGGCGGCGCTCAGCTCCACCCCCTGCCGGAAGGTCAGCAGCACCGTGTGCAGCAGGTCCGTGATCACCAGGGCCAGAGCCGCGCACAGAACGGCGCACAGGAATCCCTGGCTCAGAAGCCGCTTGGCGATCATCGCCGCCGGCAGCGCCGCCGCCAGAAACGCCAGGGTATAGAAGCACGGGATGACCCCCGGCATAGTCAGGTCGCACAGCAGGCCGAAGATGCCGCCGAACACGGCCCCCTCGGCGGGACCCTCCAGCATGGCCATGATCCCGGCGATCACCGGCGGCAGAAACGGGTGCACCGCCCACACGGAGATGCGGTTGAGCACCAGGGACTGCACCAGAACCAGCAGCAGCACCGCCCCGGCGTAGTACAGCCATTTGAAGAACATATCCCGTTGGTTCATGGATTGATTCATGGCCGCTCCTCTCAATCCACGATGGTGAAGTCCGTGATCACGAACACCTCCACCAGCTGGGTGATATCGGTTTTGGGGATGATGGTGGCGTAGCGGGTCAGGCCGTTGTCATCGGTTTTGATCTCCTCCACGGAGCCGATGACCAGTCCCGAGGGATAGTAGCCTCCCAGGCCGGAGGTGACGATCATGTCGCCGTTGATGAGGCTGGATTCCCCCTCCAGGTACGACAGCTTCAGCTTTCCCTGCCCCATCAGGGCCAGGTCCCCCATGGCCACCGTCACCTCGCCGGTGCGGAACACCAGGGCCCCCAGCTGGGAATCCGTGTCCAGGATGGTGGTCACGGTGCACCAGTTGGCGCCCGCCTCGGTGACCACACCCACCAGATAGCCGTATTGATCCACCACGCAGTCGCCGATGGCCACGCCCAGGCCGGTGCCCTTGTTCAGGGTCAGGGTCCTGGACCAGTTGGAGGTGCTGCGCTCGATGACCCGGGCCGCCTCAAAGGTGAAGTCCCGCCGCTGCTGCCGCAGACCGTTCAGGTCCCGCAGCCGCTGGTTCTCCTCGCTGTCGGTCTTGGCCTGGCGCGCATCCTCCTTCAGCTGGGCATTTTCCTTGCGCAGCTCCTCGATCTCCTGGCGCAGGGATTCCACCGTCTCGAATCGCTGGCCGATGTTCTGGAACCATCCGGCCACGGCGGAGCCCGCCGCCCGGAAGGGATAGGTGACCACCCCGGCGGCGTTCTGCAAAAAGCCCGTCTGGTTGCTGACGGCGCTGGCGATACACAGCCCCACCGCCACCACCACCACGGCGGCCAGCATCATAATGCCGTTTTTCTGAAAAAATCGTTTCATAGCGTATTCCTTATCGTCGAGTTTATCAAAAAAGCCTTTTTTGATAAACTGGTCACAGCAGCGTCACGCCGAACTCCGCCAGCATCCGGCTCAGCAGCAGCACCGGCAGACCCATCACGTTGAAAAAGTCCCCGTCAATGCGCTCCACCAGCAGGGCCCCCTGGCCCTGCACGCCGTAGGCTCCGGCCTTGTCCATGGGCTCGCCGCCCCGGATATAGGCCATCAGCTCCTCCCGGCCGGCGGGCCGGAAATACACGTCTGTGGACTGGGCCCGGGTCAGGGACCGCTGTCCCTGCCGCAGGGTAACGCCGGTGCACACCGTGTGCCGCCGCCCCGCCAGGTCCGTCAGCATCCGCAGGGCGTCCGCCTCATCCTTGGGCTTTCCCAGCCGCTGCTGGTCCAGAAACACCATGGTGTCGGCGGTGATGACGATCTCGTCCTCCTCCGACGGCACCGCCTGGGACTTCTCCCGGCTGATATACGACACGATCTCCGGGGGCGTCAGCCCCTGGGGATACCACTCCTCCACCTGAGGAACCCGCACGGTGAAATCCCGGATGCCGATCCGGGTCAGCAGCTCTTGCCGCCGGGGGGAACCGGAGGCCAGCACGATCCTTGCCATGGCCTCACCTCCCGGTGGAGCCGAAGCCGCCTGCGCCCCGCTCCGTCTCGTCCAGCGCGTCCACCTGCACCAGCTCCGGCCGCACCACCGGCACCACCATCAGCTGGGCGATGCGGTCCCCGGGCCGGATGGTATAGTCCTCCCCGGACAGATTCATCAGCCCCACGGAGATCTCCCCCCGATAGTCGCTGTCGATAACGCCCACGCCGTTGCTCAGGCCGATCCCGTGCTTAAAGCCCATGCCGCTGCGCACAAACACCAGGGCCACATAGTCCGGGGAGGGCAGAGCGATGGCGATCCCCGTGGGGATGCCCAGCTGCTGGCCCGGGGCCAGGGTCACGTCCTCCTCCATGCACGCGCACAGGTCCATGGCCGCCGCTCCCGCCGTCTTATACTGGGGCAGCGGGAACTCCCGGCCTATTTTCGGCGACACCGCCTTGATTTTAAGCTCCATTGTACCACTTGCTCCTATTAAATATGAAAACAAACTGTGAAAAGATTGTAAAGGTTGATAACCGGGCGTATTTATTCCACACCCCGGTAGAACAGGCCCCGGGTCAGCTGGTCCGGCCGGTAGTCGCTGCGGCCCTGATAGGCCCGCAGCACCCGGACGCACTCCTCCGGCGACTCCGTGGTAAACCGCAGCCGCGCCCGGGTCAGCCCCAGCTGCCGCCACTCCGGCTTATCCGCCAGGAACAGCACTTTACTGTTCTCGATCTCGCACCGGTGGCCCCACTGGCCCACCAGGGGGAACTGCGCCCCGGTGCGGTCCACCAGGACATTCTCCTGGCCGCACCGGCAGGCAGGGGAGCGGTCCGCATAGTCCCGCCCGGCGTCCCGGCAGCCCAGCTGATTGCGGATGACGCAGTTTTCCATGATCATCAGCGGCAGGCGGCCGTATACCACCGCCTCGCAGGGCAGAACCTTCCGCAGGTCCCGGATCTGCTGCCACCGCAGCTCCATGGACACGGCGGCGGCCTCCAGCCCCAGCTCCTTCCAGAACAGCAGGGACTCACTGTTGAAAAGATTCAGCCCCAGGTCTCCCCACAGGGGCAGACCCAGACTCTCGGCAATGGGCAGGTGTCCCAGATTGCCGATGGCCACGGCGGACAGGTGCTGCCGGTGCTGCTGCAAAAGCGCCCGCAGCGCCGCCTGGTCCTCCGTCCGGAAAATCCGGGGCAGAACGGCGCAGATATGGGTCATCTCCGCCCAGCGGTTCAGGTCGAGCTTTTCCAGAAGCTCCGCCGGAACATACACCGTCCCGCACTGGGCCAGGGGCTCCGTCAGCTGCTCCGGCCGCATAATGGAGCAGGTCAGCACCGGCGCGTCAGGCCCCGGCTGGGCCTGGGGCAGGGGAGAGGGGGTACCCGTCCGCCGCACCGGCGGCTGGGCCAGGGCGGCTTCCAGGCCCTCCAGGGCCTGCCGCCGCAGGGCGTTCACGGCGCTGGCCGGCAGCATCAGCCCCTCCTCCAGTTCCACCCGGGTGTCCCGGGGCCGGAACACGGTGCCGCCGGTTTTCTCCAGCCGGGATTGCAATTCCGCCGCCGTCAATGCCCGGTTCCGGGCCTCCTCCGGGGTGGGACCCTCCGCCCGGACGACGTGTCCCCCGGCGCTGGCCGTCAGGGATACCGGCTCCCCGGCCCGCAGGGTGCAGACCATGTCCACCGGCACCCGGCGGCTGTCCTCCCTGCTGTACCCGGCCTTGGCCCGGGCAAACAGCTCCTTGGGCTCCGGGGCGTTTTCCGGCCGGGTGCCGAACATCTCCGGCCCGGTGCGCCCCTTATAGTATCCGTCGGTGAAGCCGCTGCGGGAGAAGGCGGCCTCCAGCTGCCGGGACTCCTCCCGGCTGGGTCCCCGCTTCTCATCCAGCAGACGGCGATAGATCCCCGTGATCACCGCCACATATTCCGGCCGCTTCATGCGGCCCTCCAGCTTCAGGCACGCCACGCCCATCTGTTCCAGCTCCTGCACATAGTCCGCCAGGTTGGCATCCTTCAGGCTCAGGGGATGGCCTCCGGCGGCCTTTTCGTTGACGCCGTAGGGCAGGCGGCAGGGCTGGGCGCAGGCTCCCCGGTTGCCGCTGCGTCCGCCGATCACGGCGCTCATTTCGCACTGACCCGAGTAGCACATGCACAGGGCCCCGTGCCCGAACACCTCGATTTCCGCGGGACAGCCCCGGGTTATGGTGTGGATGTCCCGGCGGCTCAGCTCCCGGGCCAGCACCACCCGCTCCAGGCCCAGCTCCGCCGCCCGGCACGCCCCGCCCAGGGTGTGCAGGCTCATCTGAGTGCTGGCGTGGAGGGGAACCTCCGGCGCAATTTCCCGGGCCAGCCGCCAGATGCCCCAGTCCTGGATGAGAATGGCGTCCACCCCCATGTCCGAGGCTTTTTTCAGGGCCTCGGCGGCGGCAGGCAGCTCCCGATCCGTCACCAGGGTGTTCAGGGTCAGATACACCTTCACCCTCCGCAGATGGCAGTAGGCCACGGCCTCCCGGAACTCCTCGTCCGTGAAATTCCGGGCGCTGCGCCGGGCGTTGAGCCCGCCGAAGCCCATGTACACGGCGTCTGCCCCGTTCTGCACGGCGGCCACCATGGCCTCCCAGCCCCCGGCGGGGCTCAGCAGCTCCATCATTGGCCCCGGCCCTGCTGGGCCTTGAACAGCTGGCGCTTCAGCTCCGAGGCCTCGTTCTTGGCCTGGGTGGCCTCGTCCAGATAGTTTTTCACCTGGCGGCGCAGATTCTCTGCCGCCGCCTGATTTTTCAGCAGTTCATCCGCCAGATTCACCGCCGCCAGCACCGCCGCGTCCGTCTGGCTCACATGCAGCGCCTCCAGCACCTGACGCATCCTCTCGTCCACCAGTGCGCCTACCTTCTCCATATATGCCGCGCTCTCGTCTGCCACCAGGGTATACTCCTGGCCGCAGATGTTCATTGTCACCTTATTTGCCATGTCATCCTCCTATTTATGTAAACCGCAAAAAGAGTCATACCGATACAGAATCCATTATACCACAAAATCCCGCCGGGAAAAGCCTTTTCTGCCGAAAAGGAGAATTTTGTGAAAAACCTGCCTGGGCGGCTTTACGAACCGGGGGATTTCGTGTAAAATAAAGGGGTTCCGAAGGAAACAGAAGGGAGGGCGCGGCTATGAGCGGCTATATCCTGCGGGAAAATGACCCCAGCATCGTGCTGACGGCGGACCAGGTGGACCGCCTGGTGAAAAACGGCGACGGCGACGCCGCGCTTTTATACCTACTTCTGATGCGGGCGGACCGGGGCATCACCGAGCAGGAGCTGCAGTCCCGGCTGCGCTGGAGCCAGCTGCGGCTGAATGCGGCGGAAACGGGCCTGCAGCGGCTGGGCCTGATCCAGCGTCCGGCGGAGACGCCGCCTCCGGCCCCGGCGGAGGAGCGCCCGGTATACAGCGCCCAGGACCTGGCGGCCCTTCTGGAGGACGACCGCTCCTTCCGGATGCTGATCCCCCAGGTGGAGGAGAAGCTGGGCCGCAAGCTGAAAACCGCCGACCTGCAGGTGCTGGCGGGGCTGTATGACGACCTGGGCATGCCGGCGGACGTGATCTATCTGCTGGTGAACCACTGCATCACCCGGTCCGAGGAGCGCTACGGCCCCGGCCGCCGCCCCACCCTGCGCCAGATCGAGAAGGAGGGCTACTACTGGGCCCGCCAGGGCCTGTTCGACCAGGACAGCGCCGCCCGCTATCTGAAAACCTGGCGGGATAAGCAGCAGGGCCAGTCCGCCTATATGCAGGTGCTGGGCCTGGGTCAGCGCCGCCCGGTGGCCAGTGAGGAAAAGTACATCTCCGATTGGATGGACAAGGGCTTCCCGCCGGAAACGGTGGCCCTGGCCTACGACAAGACCATATTCTATAAGAAGCAGTTAGAGTGGCGGTATCTCAACGGCATCCTCCGCCGCTGGCACGAAAACGGCTGGCACACGCCGGAGGAGGTCCAGCAGGGCGACGCCGGAAAGCCCGCCCAGCCGTCCCCGAAGCCGGACAAGCCGGATCAGGACAACTCCCGCATGGAAAAATACATGAAGTGGTAATATAAATCGGTAAAGGAGGGAACCCCATGCCCTACGACGGAAAAATTCTCAGCCGGGCCATGGCCCGCTTTGACGAGGATAAGCAGCGCCGGGCCCGGCAGTTCCGGGAGCGTCAGCAGCAGCTGTTTGCCCGGGAGCCGGAGCTGGCGGACATCGACCGCCGCCTGCGCGGCACCATGAGCCAGATCATCACCAGGGCCCTGAAGGGGGGCCGGGACCCGGTGCCCGCCATCCACGCCATCCGGGACGAGAATCTGGCCCTCCAGCGCCGCCGGGGGGAGATCCTTACGGCTCTGGGCTGTCCTGCCGACTATCTGGAGGAGAAGCCCCGGTGCGCCCGGTGCGGCGACGCCGGGTTCCTGCCGGACGGCTCCATGTGCGCCTGCCTGCGCAGCTACTACGCCCGGGAGCAGATCGCGGAGCTGTCCCACATGCTGGACATCGGCTCCCAGAGCTTCGACACCTTCCGCCTGGACTACTATTCCACGGACCGGGGCGGCCTGCCCCGCTCCCCCCGGGAGGCGGCCCAGCGGAATCTGGAGATCTGCCAGTCCTTCGCCCGGGACTTCCGCCCCGGGAAGCAGAATCTGCTGCTGTTCGGCGCGCCGGGCCTGGGCAAGACGTTTCTGTCCGCCTGCATCGCCCGGGTGGTCAGCGAGGACGGCTTCTCCGTGGTGTACGACACGGCGGGGCATATTTTCTCCCAGTTCGAGGCCGCCAAGTTCCGCCGGGACGACGTGGACGAGCCGGACGAAAGCGTGGAGCGCTGCATGGCCTGCGACCTGCTGATCCTGGACGACCTGGGTACCGAGATGACCACCGCCTTTGTCCAGAGCGCCCTGTACCAGCTGCTCAACGGCCGCCTGCTGGCGGGAAAAAGCACCATCATCAGCACCAACCTGGACCCCGACCAGATCGGCCGTCGCTATTCGGCCCAGATCATGTCCCGGCTGGAGGGGGAGTTTGAGCTTCTGCCCTTCATCGGCCAGGACATCCGCCTCCTGAAGCGGGAGCAATAGAAGTCTCAAGAAATCCTGCGCGGCTCACGCCGTGCAGGATTTCACAGCTTGTCAAAAAAGCCTTTTTTGACAAGCTGTGTGCGGTTTTTCAGAACTTTTTAAGTTCTGAAAAACCTGTGATTGCAAACGAAAGACACCCCTGATGGGTTTCTTTCGTAACTATCTTCCTTTCCGATGGCGGAAGATTTCCGAGTTTTTCGACAGTCTCAAGAAATCCTGCACGGCTTACGCCGTGCAGGATTTCTTTCATGCCTCCAAAACGAACTAACGACCGCAAACGTTACCAAGCTGACCTCTGCACGATGTATCATCTTTCAAAAATCTGCGCCGCCCTCGTGCGAACTCCTGCAAATTATTTCAACGCAATAAAGAATCCGCGAATTTTCCGTGAACATCGTAACGAAAATGTAAAGAATTTTTGTACAAAGTGAGAATTGATTTTTTCTGCAAAATAATTATCATATTGGACGGAATGCAAGAGGAGTTGCGTCCTTTTGCTCCAAAACATTATGATGTATGAATAGAGGAGGAGAAAAATGGTTAGCTTTCTGATTTGCCTGGCCTTGCTCATCGGCGGTTATTTCGTCTATGGCAAGGTGGTGGAAAACACCTTCGGGCCGGACGACCGCGAGACCCCCGCTGTGAAGATCAACGACGGCGTGGACTATGTGGTCCTTCCCCAGTGGAAGCTGTTCATGATCCAACTGCTGAACATCGCGGGCCTTGGTCCCATCTTCGGCGCTATGCAGGGTGCTCTGTGGGGCCCCATCGTGTTCCTGTGGATCACCTTTGGTACGATCTTTGCCGGTGCTGTGCATGACTATTTCTCCGGCATGATGAGCGAGCGCAACAACGGCGCTTCCATCTCCGAGATCTCCGGTATCTACCTGGGCGGCTTCATGAAGAACGTCATGCGCGTGTTCAGCGTGGTGCTGCTGATCATGGTGGGCACCGTGTTCGCCGTGGGTCCTGCCGGCCTGATCGTCACCCTGTTCAAGAACGGCGGCTCCACCGGCATTGTCACCACCACTCTGTTCTGGCTGATCATCGTCCTGGTGTATTATTTCATCGCCACCTTTATTTCCATTGACAAGATCATCGGTAAGATTTATCCTATCTTTGGTATCTGCCTGATCGTCATGGCCGTCGGCGTGGCCGTGGGCATCTTTGTCAAGCCTGAGTACACCATTCCCGAGATCTGGGATCACTTCGGTTCCATGCATCCCAAGGGAACTCCCGTGTGGAGCTTCATGTTCATCACCGTGGCCTGCGGCGCTATCTCCGGCTTCCACTCCACCCAGAGTCCCCTGATGGCCCGCTGCATGAAGAGCGAGAAGCAGGGCCGCTTCGTGTTCTACGGCGCCATGGTTTCCGAGGGCGTCATCGCCCTGGTGTGGGCCGCTGCCGGCTGCGCTCTGTATGAGGTCACCGGCGGCCTGAACACCGGCCTGGCCGAGATCCTGGCCAATGGTCAGTCTGCCGCCATCTATGATGTCTGCGTCAAGACCATGGGCAAGGTGGGCGTGGCCCTGGCCATGCTGGGCGTGATTGCCTGCCCCATCACCTCCGGCGACACCGCCTTCCGCAGCGCCCGTCTGGTGCTGTCCGACTGGTTCAAGATCGACCAGAAGAAGTGGAAGAACCGTCTGCTGCTGTGCGTGCCCGTTCTGGGCGTGGGCGCTGTCCTGGGCGTGGGCAATGCCCTGGGCTTCATCGACTACACCGTTATCTGGCGTTACTTCAGCTGGACCAACCAGACTCTGGCCATGATCGTCCTGTGGGCCGCTTCCATGTACCTGTACTATGAGAAGAAGAACTACTGGATCACCGCCGTGCCTGCCACCTTTATGAGCGCCGTTTCCGCCACTTACTTCCTGCTGGGCAACGAGTGCCTGGGCCAGTTCATCAACCACAAGACCGCCGAGGGCGTCACCGTGTACAACACCGCCTTGGCTTATCCCATCGGCATCGCCGTGGCCGTCCTGTTCCTGGGTATCTTCCTGTACACCATCAAGAAGCGCCATACCCAGCCTCACTACGAGACGCTGGGCAAGTAATTCGCCCCTTTTTCAAAACTTCGCAAAGCGGCAGGCCCCTCCTGCCGCTTTGCCCCTATGGGAGGAACTGCTATGATCTTTGCACCTGCACGCCTTGGCAGCGTCACGCTGGACAACGAGACCCTGGCGGCGGATAAGAAGGGCTGCCGCCGCTTCGGCCCCTGCGGCGTGGGCGAAAAGGCCCTGTATCTCAACAGCTTTTTCATCGACCGGCACTATTATGTGGCGCTGTCCTCGGTGCGCCGCGTGTTCAAGCGTGTGGCCATGAGCAAGGGCGGCTTCACCGGCAAGGGGGCCTTCGGCTCCATCCCTTACCTGGTGGTGGAGTACGACGGAGGCGAAAAGCAGTGCAATTTCAAGCACGAGGAGGACGTGGACAACCTGCTGGCCTGCCTCTCCAAGCTCTGCCCGGACCTGCCGCTGCAAAGCCGCAAGGTGGAGCAGCACATGGCCCAGCAGCGGGCCGAGAACGCCCGCTGCTATCTCAAGGAGCTGACGCCCCAGGCCCAGGCCGAAAGGGAGCGCCTGGAGCAGGCCCGCACCTTCCTGGAGGATCACACCAACCTGACCCGCCGCCTGTCCCAGGCGGCCAAGGCCAAGCGGGTCAACGACCGCTCCAACCCCAGCTATAAGTGGGTGGCCCTGGCCATCGTTATCGCTGGGCTTATTGCCCTGGTATACGGCGTGGTGTCCATGATCCGGGGCACCAACAGCGTGGGCATCTACTTTGCCCTGTTCGGCCTGGCGGCGGTGTTCCTGTTCTCCGGGGCCCATGTGCTGCCCACCGCCCGCAACAACAAAACGGCCCTGACCCGGGAATGGGAGCAGGCCCAGGCGGACCTGGCGGCGGTGCTGCCGAAGGATTTCCCCCTGCCTGCCCGCTATGCCCACCCGGTGGTGCTGACCCGGATGATCCGCGTTCTGCGGGAGGGCCGGGCCCAGACCGCCGACGAGGCCCTGGACGTGGTGAAGCGGGACCTGAAGGCCCTGACCGCCGATGTCCAGGTGGAGCAGTGGGAGTATGACGAGGTGGTGGCCGTGAAGCCCATGTTCCTGCTGTCGGACTATCAATAACACAAAAATCTCCCCGCCCGGGGAGATTTTTTGCGCTTGACAAATACCCAGGAGGGGTATATAACTATAGATACCCCCACGGGGTATCATGAAACAAAGCGAGGCGGGGAAACTATGAAAGAACACAACTGCTGCCGCTGCTCCCAGCGGAAAAAGGAGCGCTCGCCGGAGGAATACAAGCGCCTGATCCACCGGCTCAACCGCATCGAGGGCCAGATCCGGGGCATCCGGGGCATGGTGGAGGCCGGGGCTTACTGTCCCGACATCCTGGTCCAGGCGGCGGCGGTGAACGCGGCCATCAACGCCTTCAACAAGGAGCTGCTGGCCAGCCACATCCGCACCTGCGTGGCCCAGGACATCCGGGACGGCAAGGATCAGGTCATCGACGAGCTGGTGACCACCCTGCAAAAGCTGATGAAATAGGAGTGGACACAATGAAGCAATACAATGTCACGGGCATGAGCTGCGCCGCCTGCTCGGCCCGGGTGGAAAAGGCGGTGGGGAAGGTCCCTGGGGTCACGGCGTGCTCTGTGAGCCTGCTGACCAACTCCATGGGCGTAGAGGGCACGGCGGAGCCCTCCGCCGTCATCGCCGCCGTGGAGGAGGCAGGCTACGGCGCGTCGGAAAAGGGCGCGGCCCAGTCGTCTCCCAGTGCCGATGAGCAGCAGCTGGAGGACCACGAGACGCCCCGGATCCGGCGGCGGCTCCTGTGGTCCGTGGGCTTTCTGCTGGTGCTGATGTACTTTTCCATGGGCCACATGATGTGGGGCTGGCCCCTGCCGCCGTTTTACGACGACAACCATGTGGCCATGGGCCTGACCCAGCTGCTGCTGACGGGGATCATCATGGTCATCAACCAGAAGTTCTTCATCAGCGGCTATAAGGCCCTGTGGCACCGGGCCCCCAATATGGACACCCTGGTGGCCCTGGGGGCCACGGCGGCCTTCGGCTACAGCACCTATGCCCTGTTCGCCATGACGGCGGCCCAGGTCCGGGGCGACGAAGCCGCCGTCATGACCTATATGATGGACTTCTATTTTGAGTCCGCCGCCATGATCCTGACCCTGATCACCGTGGGCAAGATGCTGGAGGCCCGGTCCAAGGGCAAAACCACCGACGCCCTGAAAAGCCTCATGAGCCTGGCTCCCAGAACCGCCTCTGTGCTCCGGGACGGCCGGGAGGTGGAGGTGCCGGTGGAGCAGGTGCAGCAGGGGGACGAGTTCGCCGTCCGGCCCGGGGAGAGCATCCCTGTGGACGGCGTGGTGCTGGAGGGCTCCAGCGCCGTCAATGAGTCCGCCCTGACCGGCGAGAGCATCCCCGTGGACAAGGCCCCCGGCGACGGCGTGTCCGCCGCCACGGTGAACCAGTCCGGCTATCTCCGCTGCCGGGCTACCCGGGTGGGCCAGGATACCACCCTGTCCCAGATCATCCGCATGGTCAGCGACGCCGCCGCCACCAAGGCCCCCATCGCCAAGATCGCCGATAAGGTCTCCGGCGTGTTCGTCCCGGCGGTGATCTCCATCGCCGCCGTGACCACGGCGGTGTGGCTGCTGCTGGGCCACCCGGTAGGCTATGCCCTGGCCCGGGGCATCTCCGTGCTGGTGATCAGCTGCCCCTGTGCCCTGGGCCTGGCCACTCCTGTGGCCATTATGGTAGGCAGCGGCCTAGGGGCCAAAAACGGCATCCTGTTCAAAACCGCCGCCTCCCTGGAGGAGACGGGCCGGGTGCAGATCGTGGCCCTGGACAAAACCGGCACCATCACCAGCGGCCAGCCCCGGGTGACGGACATCCTCCCGGCGGAGGGCGTCACGGAGCAGGAGCTGCTGACCCATGCCCTGGCCCTGGAGCAGAAAAGTGAGCACCCCCTGGCCCGGGCTGTGCTGGACCGGGCGGCGGGGCTTACGGCTCCGGAGGTGTCGGACTTTCAGGCCCTGCCCGGCAACGGCCTGACGGCTGTGCTGGAGGGCCGGACCCTGTGGGGCGGCAGCGCCGCCTTTACAGAGAAGCGCGCCGCCGTATCTCCGGACCTGCAGGCTAAGACCGAGGAGCTGTCCCGGCAGGGGAAAACGCCCCTGTTCTTCGGGGCGGAGGACCGGCTTCTGGGCGTCATTGCCGTGGCGGACGTCATCAAGGAGGACAGCCCCCGGGCGGTCCGGGAGCTGCGGAACATGGGCATCCGCGTGGTGATGCTCACCGGCGACAACCAGCGCACCGCTCAGGCCATCGGGGCCCAGGCGGGGGTGGATCAGGTCATCGCCGGGGTGCTGCCGGAGGGTAAGGAGGCCGCCATCCGCCGGCTGATGCAGCGGGGCAAGGTGGCCATGGTAGGCGACGGCATCAACGACGCCCCGGCCCTGACCCGGGCCGACACCGGCATCGCCATCGGCGCGGGAGCCGACGTGGCCATCGACGCGGCGGACGTGGTGCTGATGAACAGCAGTCTGCTGGACGTGCCCGCCGCCATCCGGCTCAGCCGGGCCACCCTGCGGAACATCCACGAAAACCTGTTCTGGGCGTTTTTCTACAACGCCATCGGCATTCCTCTGGCCGCCGGGGTGTTCATCCCTCTGGGCCTGACCCTGAACCCCATGTTCGGCGCCGCCGCCATGAGCCTATCCAGCTTCTGCGTGGTGTCCAACGCCCTGCGGCTGAATCTGTTCAAGCTCCGGGATAACCGGCACGATCATAAACGAACCAATCATCTGAACAACGAGAACAAGGAGGAACAAACTATGGAAAAGACACTGGAGATCAAGGGCATGATGTGCCCCCACTGCGAGGCCACCGTCCGCACCGCCCTGGAGGCCATGCCCCAGGTGCAGGCCGCTCAGGTCAGCCACGAAAGCGGCACCGCCGTGGTGACCCTCACTGCCCCGGTGGAGGATGACACCCTTCGCCGCACCGTGGAGGACAAGGGCTACACCGTCACCGCCATCCGCTGACCCTACACAAACAACGAGAAAAGCACGGCGCAAGCCGTGCTTTTCTCGTATAAATCTTCGGCTGAAAGAGGGTCCCAACAGCCGTGACTTACCCTCAGGCTCTCTCCATGGCCTCCCGGAAGTCTCTCTGATCGGTGAAGATCTCCTGCTTGTAGGGGTTCTTCTTCTGTGCCTTGGCCCGCTTGATGATGCTGGCCAGGATCACCACGTTCACCACCAGCGCCACGATGGAGATCACGCCTTGGGCCGTGGGATTGGCCGCCGTGGGCCGGACGGCGGGATCCATGAAGCCGTTGGCATAGACGGAGGTGATGGTGCTGAACACGCTGCCATCCTGGAACAGGGGGAACACCTGGGCAAACATGCACCACAGAGCCAGGGTGTTGGCCCGGTTCTGGATCCAGCCGCCCTTGTTCCAGAAGTGGTTGGCAAAGGTGGGGGCCAGCAGCAGGGCCAGGCCGCAGTACCAGGAGTGGGTGGGCAGGCAGTTGTAGGTATACTCGAAGTTCCACAGGTCATAGGCCAGGATATAGCACCAGGTCATGTCGGGCCACAGCATGTCCTTCTGATCCTTGGAGGAATAGATACCCCACCAGGCGGTCATGCAGAAGATGTTGACGATACCGGCAATGCCGTTGACCCAGTTCCACCAGCCGCCGTACAGCCACACGTTCTCGGAGGACAGCCACCAGCGGTCGCCGAACTCCTTCAGGGCCATGGCGCCCCGGATGCCGGACTCGAAGTCGCTGGCCACGGCGATGAGAATATTGATGGCCACAATGGCGAAGGGGAACACCTTGAACCACTCCGTCTTGCCGATGCTCCACTTGTACTTGAGCATCATGAAGCCGATGCACCCGGCGGTGGCGGCGTACAGCTTGGCATAGTGGAACCAGCTGTTCATGTTGGTATAGGTCTGGTTGTTCAGGGCCCACTCCGCCCCGGCATGTGCACCGATGGCGATGGCGATGAAATACACCGTCAGCACGGCGGGCAGCACCAGAAAGCAGATGATGCCGCCGGTTTTGGTGCGGCGGGCGAACTCGTTGGCCAGCACCAGCCCGGTAAACACCAGCACAAAGCCCAGCAGCTGGTACAGGGCAGTCTCGCCATAGATCTGGAATAACATGTCCATTCCTCCTTAAAAATTTCTGTCTCCTAAGCTCAGCCGCCTGGTCCAGCCAGAGAAGCCCGGACCATCGGCCATGCCGCCAATATAGCACAGGTTTCCTTAAAAAGTCAACTGTCACACGGAAAAAAGTGTTGAAAAAGACAGAAAAAGCGGGTATAATGGAACCGAAATCGGCTGTGGTATGTGGCCATACCACAGCCAGAGGAGGAAGCGCATATGGAGTTTGAAAAGCTGGTGTCCCCGTCTCTGAAGGACCTGTTCATCACCCACGTTGAGGCCATGATCCTTTCCGGGGAGCTGCCGGTGGGGCAGCAGCTGCCGCCGGAGCGCCAGCTGGCCCAGTCCATGGGCGTCAGCCGGGCGGTGGTCAACAGCGGCGTGGCGGAGCTGGAGCGCCGGGGGTTTTTAGAGGTCCGGCCCCGGGTGGGCACCTTCGTCACGGACTATCGCCGGGCCGGGACCCTGGACACCCTGAAATCCATCATGACCTATAACCGGGGCCGCCTGCGCAACGAGGAGATCCGCTCCATTCTGGAGATCCGGGACGCCCTGGACAAGCTGGCGGCGGCGGGGATCATCGCCTGCGCCTCGGAGGAGGACATCGCCGCCCTGTTCCGGGCGGCGGAGGCCATCCGGGAGGCCGGGGACAACCGCCATGCGGCGGAGGCGGCCTTTGCCTTCCAGCATGAGCTGGCCATGCAGTCGGGCAACACCCTGCTGCCCCTGATCTTCCGGTCCTTCTATTCCTCTGTGCTGGTGCTGTGGGAGCGGTTCTGCGCCCTCAACGGCGTTTCCATGCTCTATGAGACCAGCATCCGCCTGTGCCGCCACATCCGGGACCGGGACCTCTCCGCCGCCGTGGCCTGGATCGACTACTGCACCCGGGAGACCGTCTCCGGCAGCCGCCGGATATACTACTGATCCGGGAGCGGCAAAACCAATGTCACAAAAAGAAATCACCATCCCTCAGGATGGTGATTTCTTTTTGTGACTGCCCACAGGTTTTGTTGTCTGGGGATCAGTTCCTTCTGCCTTGCTTTCTTGCTGACATATCCGTTAAACCTTGTGTCTCGGGTATCCTTTTTCTCCTAAACACATCGAATTCGACACGGTTGAAATTTGGACTGCACTGTACGTTCCTCACAAGCCGAGAAATGTGATGATACTCCTGCTATGAAGCGAGTTTGACATAGTAAACTTTTGAGGCCTTTCATTCCTATGGGATATATTCTGGTTCATAGCATTACTCTTTTACACCCTTGATCCGCTTCTGGATATCCTCCACAGATGGCAGCTGGCGTTCCAGTTCTTCCGGTAGGCTGCTGGTGATCTGGTAGGCGCTGACGCCGATGGGCTTGCTCATCTTACTCTTGCAGAGCAGCAGGCCTATAGAGGGATTATCCTGCGCTTTCTTCAGAGTGCCATCCACCGCTGAGAGGTAAAAGTTCAGCTGTCCGGCGTATCCCGGTTTGAACTCGCCGGTTTTCAACTCGATCACCACATAGCAGCGGAGGTTGAGGTTGTAAAACAGCAGGTCAATATAGAAATCATCGCCGCCTACATTCAGATGATATTGATTGTCGCGGAAGGCAAAGCCTGCCCCAAGCTCCAGCAGGAGCTTCGTCACATCCTTGACCAGCGCCTGCTCAATGTCGCGCTCCATCATATCCGCTTTGAACGGGATGACGTCAAAGACATGCGGGTCTTTCATGGTCTGTGCCGCAAGCTCGCTCTGCGGGGATGGCAGTCGATTTTCAAAGTTGGATACCTTCTCCGCCAGCACCTGCTGCTGATACAAGCCACTTTCGATCTGATGGACTAATACATTGCGCGACCAACCGTTCTGTGCGGCTTGCTCGGCGTACCAGATATGCTCCTCTGGGCTCTTCACCTTATCCATCAGGGCAATGTGATGATACCATGTAATTTGTGCAAGTGCCGCTTGCACAATTTCCTTATCTGGAAAACGCAGCGCGAATTTCGCCATATACTTCAAATTTCTCTCCGAGTAGCCAGTGGCATCCGGGAAGGAAAATTTGATGTCGGCGGCAAGATTCTCCACGAACTTGCTGCCCCACGTCTTATGGGCGTTGATGACCTCACCGATGGAGTGATAAAGGACCAACAGCTCGCGATTGACGCTGACCGCTGCACGGTACTGCGCTGTGCGAATCTCCTGCTTGATCGACTCAACGATATGCAGATATTCATTAGAATTCATCAGCATGGCATTTTCCTCCCGTCCCATACGATCTCCGCCAAGCGGCTTATTTCAGTATACCAGATATTTCCCTTCCATCGAGAGAAGAAATCCGTCATTCCACAACTATATGTGCCTTGCAGCTAATGGTATCAACTCAATGTTCAGCTTTGCAATGAGGTGCGCCCTCACAGAACATTGAGAAACAAGACTTCACAAGCCTTTGCGGTCGCTTATCGCGAGAATTTGTGAGAAAACCGTGTTCAAATATCGGCCTCACGTAAAAATAATCGTTCCGCATTTTGAGAATTTTGCTGTGCATGCTTCTAAACAGCAAATCAAAACCTTCAGCTAAGCCGGAGGTTTGACCAGGCCCTATAAGGGCCTATTACTGGCAAGCCCCTCAATGGGCACTGAATTTTTCTTCGCTTGCATTCTCTGCCCTACCGCCCGTAAACGGGCTATCACCATCACCGGAAGCCTTTTGCTTGTCGGTGGTTCTATTGCTTGTCATGAATTAGTCTCCTCGTTTTTGTAAGTATTGGTCGGCAAACTTTTCACTTACTCTAACTTGGAGACTTTTTTCTGCTTTCTTCCACGCCATAGGCTTTTTTATCCCCCCGGCAGAGCCGGGGGTTCTCTTTTGTGTCCAAAAGAAAAAGCCTTGATAAATCAAGGCTTTGCAGATAAGACGAACTCCGCTTTTCGACAAAAATGTTCGAAAAACGGAGTTCATTCAATTATTGAGTAATGACTCTGCCTCATGACTTTGGATATACTTTTGGTAGTCTATATCAGTAACTAGCGACAGATGCTTTTCGTAAAGAATTTTCAATAGGTTTGATGAACCATTGCGTATATGACCTAAATCATATTTATCTACAACCAGAATCTCCTTTTGCTCTGCTAAAGCTAATTTTTTGATTAGTCCGGAACCATATCTCCAGTTTTGGCCACTAACACCTTCCCACGATACCATTATACCCGTACTCGTTCTGGTTGTCGAAAGAAGCGATGCAAATTTTCCAATATATGTAACGCCAATGCTTTTCTTGTAGTTTTTACATTCACACAAAAATAATTCGCCCAAAAAGAGAAATGTCGAGTTCAGCCCAAACAGGCGTGCTTTTTCCGACCAATCGATTAAAGCGTCAATTTCGTTTGTGCTAGTGCGGCAATTTCTTCGAACGCAAAACAAATCACTATTAAATAAGCTCGACGCGAGTTTTTCTAGCAATTCTCCTTTCTCTTGACTGTCGGTCACTCCGACAGTCAAGAGATCATAATAGCAATTGAACTCTTTCTGTGCCTCAGCCGACAGTCCCAGCATGGAAGCATTATGCGCCCCGACTGCACAAATATAGTCACGAATAGAATATCCGTGTTCTTCAATCAATTTTGTGGCCTGCTCGAATACTTCAATCATATTATAGCACCTTGTAAACCACTATCGCGTGCTCTGATGCTCTTTCTATTCTATCATCACAATGAATACAGTTTACCTCATCCGGAATATCAAATATGTGCTCATAACGTAGCCCAGAAAACTTCTGACACTTAGGGCAATAAATCTCTAAAATTGGCTTCAGCGCCCCTGCCACGACACCTGCCTCTAAAATTTGATATACTTCTTTAATGGGGAGACTTAGTTCCCTGTGCATAGCACCAGGATAGATAATGTTTCCCGAATAATATAGATTCAAGAATTTTTCAAGCTGTTTCGGTTCACAGTTAAGCGGGATCTCCTTTAGTAAAGGAGCCACTCTCGCATAAATATTTGATTGCATTATTCATTCGCTCCATTCCTAAGTCACGGCACGTTCCCGTTTGATGCTGTAGCGTCGTAAATTTCCCCAGAAAATAATCGAATGTAATTTTAAATATATAACTATCCGTTTCCACTGGTTTTACACGCTTAATGTATATATACGGATAATTTGCAGTTTTTTCTTTTTCATTCAAATAGTTTAATAGCAGCTCTTTGATTTCAGTACTCTGTGAAAATAATTCCTCGTTCTCATCGATCAGGTCTCGAATCTCTCCAATAAAAGGCATGACAAGATCCCTTTCCTCGGATGCGGTTAACTCGGCAGACCCACCTGAGCTTAATTCCATCATTTGCTTATAGATTTTTGTGCTTTCATCTTTTCTTTCATTAATGACAGCAATGGCATTCGAACCATCACACAAAAACAAATCAACTTTTAGATTTGTTTTTATCCATTCTAAGCAATTGACAAGTAAGTTCTCATACGACTCTTTCCCGAATTGCGGGTCAAATCGAACAGCATCAAACCGTATTTCCAACACACTTAAGTGGGGGTTAATATAAATCACGACAGGATAACGATAATTGACAGGTTGATAATCTTCGGGACGCGGAAAAGCTTTCTGCAAAACAAATTTTATTAATATATCCTCGCCTTTATTCAGGAAAACTGGAGTATTATCTCCAACAGACCGACCTAGGCAATAATTGGGTGTGTACTTCTCAGCATCAAATAAAACACATGCCGCGGCTATATTTTCATTAATGGATGCTGCTCCATCAGGAATTGAATAGAAAAGGGGCACCGAATACTTGTAAAGCTTTACAAATTCGAGGTATTCGAAATGTACAGCATAGGCGGCCTTTTGCGCCATTGCTGTAATAACACTTTGATCACTCTGGTGTTTGTCGACAACAAGGATATTGGGCCTATCGGTAACAGCACACTGGTCCTCATCGGTAATCCAGCCATCTTGTTTTAATAGACGAATTGCATATTTTTGGTATGCCTTAGAATAGCCAAGCATACTATCCTTGTAAAACGCCAGATATTGTTCTTCTTGCATCTCTAAAGCCATATGTGACTACCCTCCATATTAATTAATGTAATAATTATACTCACCTTTTTTCCGAAAATCCATTGCCAAAAATGCCAAAAGTGCTATTATGAATTTGTAACACCAAAAGTCGCGTTTACAAACTGTGCATATGGAAGCTGTCTACGAAACAGCTATGACAGACTTCTCGGATTTGTAGCAAAAAATCACGAAGATTTTAGCTAAATAAGATTGGTCTCCATCCATTTTGCGGATGGAGATTTTCTTATTCAATCCCTATCAACCCCCATGGTCAACTATTCTGGCGGAGCCGATGAACATCAGTTTGCCAGTGTAATTCAGATGGCGTTGTATTTAGTATGGCAATTATAATACCTTTATGTGTTTTGAAGCAAACGCTATCAGCTCAATTTCGTCCTATTCAGTGACAACTTCAGCAATAGCATCTTGAATTCTGGCGCGATCCATGAAGCGAACTCGCAGGCTATCATCGGGTGAGCAAATGTGCCTCCGGATTTGCCCTGCCTAGAAACGATACCAATTGCCTTTGTCTGCTCGATCCACAATTTGGGCGTTAATGTAAATGAAGCGGCTTTCTTTTTTTCTAACAGTTCTATGTAGCCATCGTCCCTGTAATCGGGATTGTTCTCTTTCTCCCACAGGTTTAAGAAAGCCAATGTGTTTTCACTTCGCAGCCACCGCTGTATCACATATCCCGGAGCGTCCTCGCTGTGCGCACGGGCAATTTCGGTCAGAGAAATGCAACTTTCATCCTGCGTTTTGTCATGCGGAATTGGCGATTTTCTTCGCACCACACGTTCCAATACCTCTCGCTTACTCATGCCATAACTGGCAATATGGGGAGATTTATATTCATGCTCAGCGATACCGTTTTCCCTTGCTATCTTTGCTATAATTTGATCCCGTTCCTCACATGTGATGATATCTTCCGCTACAAGGCTTTCCAATAAGTTGCCAATTCCAATTAAATCTACCAATTTATCTGCCACATGCCTCACCTCTTGAAGCTATTGTAGCATAATTTGCACAAATGCAAAAGATAAATCAAATCAGGGGCATATCCGGTGAAACATAGCGCGTGTCTTTTCTTGGTAAACCCTCCTGATCGTAGTCAATATTGCAGCGGGCGGATTTCTCAAATTGGGCATCCAGAAACTTTTCCCATCCAATGATGGCCACATATTTTCCGTTAGAAAGAAGATGGTCAACCGAAGCACGAGTCCATTTTGGTTTTCCATTCGGAGAAGGTATTTGTTTTGCGCAGAGCATATTCACGATCTTTCCCAGACTCGCTCCTGCTATATAGAAATCAAAAATCATAGAGATAACATCAGCTTCGTCCTTGTTAATATTGAGTACCCCGTCGCTGGCCAAAATAAAACCATAGGGAATTCTCATGTTTTATTCCTCCTAAAAACAAGAATTCCCATGTTACCATCTCATTCAGGAGATAAAACATGGGAATGTAGAATATTTTCTATGTCTGTTCTGCACAATTTGCAAGGTTGCCGCCCTGCACTCTTATGTTAAAAAAAGCAAAAGTTGCGCATAACTTATGTTGTACGCAACTTTTGTCTAATTTGGAGCAGGGTACGGGAATCGAACCCGCCTCCTCGGCTTGGGAAGCCGATGTACTACCGATGTACTAACCCTGCGAACCGCTACCTGCTGATTATAGCAGACTCCCGGCGGTTTTGCAACCGCTTTTTTTGTCGGAACCGGGAAAACTGCGCCGCCCGGCTGGGGATGGGCAGTCCCGGGCCGGGCGGCGCAGGTTCAGATGACGTAGTTGTCCCCCTGGGGCAGGGACATCAGGTCTGCCAGGGTCACGCCGGAGAAGTATTCCCGGGTCACCCGGTAATACCCCTCCCACACCGGCAGCGTCCGGCAGTCGGCCGCCCGGGCACAGGCGCCGGCCCCGTCCTTCAGGCAGCTCACCGGGGCCAGATCGCCCTCGGACCGCAGCAGAATGTCCCACAGGGTGTACGTCTCCGGCTCCCGGGCCAGGCGATACCCACCCCCGATGCCGTGAACGCTCTCAATGAAACCGGCGGCCTTCAGGGCAGGCATCAGCTTCTCAATATATTTCAGCGAGATGCCCTGCCTTGCAGCGACCTCCTTCATGGGGATGTAACCGCCGTTGCGATGCTCCGCCAGGTCCAAAAGGATCCGGATGGAATACCGCCCTTTTGTCGAGATCATGCTATCTGCCTCCTTCGTGTCCCTCCATTATACCCCCAAACCGGTGGGTAAGGCAAACCTTTTTTGGTAAATTTCCACATTTTCTGTCGGAACATTTGCATATTCATGATGAATATGCTATACTGCTGAAAAATCCACAGAAATGAGGTGCTCTTATGGACCAATACAAGATCATCCAGGTAAAGGAAAGCGTTTTCGCCGATAATGACCGGGAGGCGGACCGGGTCCGCCAACAGCTGAAGGGCCAGGGGACCTTTCTGCTGAATCTGATGTCCTCCCCCGGCAGCGGCAAGACCACCACCCTGCTGCGCACCGTGGAGGGGCTGAAGGATCAGCTGCGCATCGGCGTTATGGAGGCCGACATCGACTCCGACGTGGACGCCGCCGCTATGGCGGGCGCAGGGGTCCGCTCCATCCAGCTGCACACCGGCGGCATGTGCCACCTGGACGCCGGCATGACGGAGCAGGGCCTGCAGGAGCTGGGGACGGAGGACCTGGACCTGGTGGTGCTGGAGAATGTGGGAAATCTGGTGTGCCCGGCGGAGTTCGACACCGGCGCCGTGAAGAACGCCATGATCCTCTCCGTGCCGGAGGGCCACGACAAGCCCCTGAAATACCCCCTGATCTTCACGGTGTGCGACGCTCTGATCATCAACAAGATCGACGTGCTGCCCTATTTCGACTTCGACATGGACAAGGTGGTGGAGTACGCCCACCGCCGCAACCCCAATCTGAAGATTTTCCCCATCTCCGCCAAGTCCGGCCTGGGCGTGGATGCCTGGCGTCAGTGGCTGCTGGAGGAGACCCGGGCCTGGAAGGAGAGCTGACCCCATGGAGCAGATTTTCTCCCAGCTGTTTTACGAGGTGGAAAAGCACCGGGACATGGTGCTGGTGACCCTCATCGCCGACCGGGGCAGCGCCCCCCGGAAGGCCGGGGCACAGATGCTGGTGGGGGCGGAGGGCCGCCTGGTGGGCACCATCGGCGGCGGCGCGGTGGAGGGCCGCAGCATCCAGCTGACCCAGCAGCTGCTGGCCCAGCGCCGCTCCTGCATCCGGGAGTTCCCCCTGCACCAGGCCCCGGAGCGGGACATCGGCATGGTCTGCGGCGGCGACGTCACCGCCCATTTCCAGTTCATCCCGGCGGAGGACCCCCTGTGGAGCGAGACCGCCAGCCGGGCCCTGGCCCTGCTGAACCGCCACACCGCCGGCTGGCTGATGCTGGCGGAGGACGGCTCCGCCCCGGCGCTGCTGGACCGGGAGAGCGTGGTTTCCGGCAGTCTGCCGGAGGATACCGCCCAGGCCCTGCGGACCCCGGGCTTCTCCATGGCGGCGGGGTATATCTCCCTGCCCCTGCCCATCGGCCAGCGGGCCCTGCTGTTCGGCGCGGGGCATATCTCCCAGGCCCTGTGCCCCCTGCTGAACACCATCGGCTTCCGCCCGGTGGTGTTCGACGACCGGCCGGAGCTGGCCAACACCCGGCTGTTCCCCACGGCGGAGCAGGTGATCTGCGGGGACTTCACCCGCATCAGCGACTATCTGACCATCACCGACGAGGACTTTGTGGTCATCATGACCAGCGGCCATGTCCGGGACTTCCAGGTGGAGGAACAGACCCTCCGGGGCCCCTTCGCCTATGTGGGGGTCATCGGCTCCCGGCGGAAAACGGCGTCGGTGAACCAGCGGCTGCTGGAGGCGGGCATCCACCAGTCCTCCATCGACCTGGTGCACACCCCCATCGGCACCCCCATCCTGGCGGTGACGCCGGAGGAGATCGCCGTCAGCATCGCCGGTGAGATGATCCAGGTCCGGGCCCAGCGCCGGGGTCCCACCTCCCACGGCTGCCCCATGCACAGCTGATTGCATAGTAAAAGCACCAGACAGGGCCTGCCCCTGCCTGGTGCTTTTGTTGTTCGAGGCCGTCACGGCCTTTCATAGCGGTATTCCAGCCCGAAATCCCGGTCATCCGCCTCCCGGTGCAGATAATCGCAGCCCTGCTCCGACACGATCCGGAAGCCGCATTTTTCGTGGGTCTTCAGGGAAGCGGCGTTCTTTTTGCCCACGCAGTCGCAGAGCCGGAACGGTCCCTCCGCCTTCATTGCGTCCAGGACCTCCGAAAGGAGCCGGACGCCGTATCCCTGCCGTCTCCGGTCCGGGCGCGTCTCCAGGGCCTCCAGGTAATACGGCCCCTCCGGAATCCTGCAGATCCTCAGGGCGCTGACCCACACGCCGTCCTCCTCAAGGACCCAGCAAACGGCCTCCGGCTCCTTGAAGAACTCGTTTTTCAGAAAGTCCAGAAATCCGGACTCCACCATGCGGACGGCCGCCTCCTTGTCCGGCTCCTCCGGGCAGAAAAAGTCCGTGTTTTCCAGGTTGCTTTCGGCGTAGACATCCATCAGCTTTCTCTCGTCCAGCGCCTGACCGTCTGTGATTTTCAGCAGCATTTTTTCTCCTCCTGTTTCCGGCTCTCCCGCCTGTGCGTCATATCTCCCGCTCCATGACAATGTACCGGGCCTCGCCTATGGTCTGGAAACGATTTTTCGTCCAGAAGGCGTGGCTCTGGGGATTGCCCTTGTCCACCCCCAGACGTATTTTTTCGCAGCCGCAGGCGGAAAGATACGCCGCAAGCCCGCTGATGATCTGTGAACCCACGCCCCGGTGCTGATACCGCACGTCGGTCATGAACAGGCCGATGAAGGCGGTGTTTTTTTCGGGATAGCCCAGGATCAGGTCCATAATGGCCACCAGGGACCAGCCGTCAAAAAAACCGACGTAATATTTGTCCTCGCGGCTTTTTCCCGGCGGCAGGGCCTCCATGTCGTCCAGTATGCTCTCTTTTGTCACAAAGGGCTCATGATACCGGTAAAAAATCCGGTTTTCGCGGCACAGCTCATAGATGGCGTCCACGTCATCCCGGCCCAACCTCCGCACCTGATAGGTTTTTGAAAATTCGGATATCTCCACGCCAAGCACCTCCATCAAATCCCGTTTTCTGCTTTATTCAAACGCCCTGTTGAAGATAACCGGCAAACTTGAAGTTGTCAGTCCAAAATCAGGACGCCTGCGCAATCGGACATTTGTGCAAATGAAAGGTCTGGAAAATCTTTTCTCAGTTCCTCAACGACAAAGTAGATTTCATCATTATCCCATGTGTCTCCTGCCTTCAATTTACACTGTTCTAAGTCCTTTCGTGTTTCAAAGGCAACATCGCCGATAATAATTTTACCGGATTCTTTTAAGTAGTTACGCAAGTCTAACAGAAAGTCGTTCTTTTGCGCATCCGTCAAATGATGTAGAGAGTATGTCGCAACAATATAATCATAACGAAAGTTACGCAATGGTTCGACAAGCCCTTTTGAAAAGTCCCCCTGATATAAATGCGCATTTGGCATTTTCTCAGACGCCAACGCAATCATTCTTGATGAAAAGTCCTGCCCATAAATGGAACAGCCTCGCTCGTATAGTTTTGTCGTTAATGTGCCTGTTCCGAATCCAATATCCAGCACAGCGGCATTTTCAGCTCTCATTATGGCCTGAAAAATGAACCCAAGAACCTTTTTATAACCGGCAAAAGGGTATGTGTTTTCCTCATCAGAAATGCCAACAGTTTTGTCATAGCCATCAGCCCAAAGGTCGAACTCTATGTTGTTTAGCATACTTACTTCCTCCATCAAATTCCATTTTCTGCTTTATTCAAACACCCCGCTGACGTAACGGTACTTATCCAGGCTGGACGCAGCATTCCAGGTCATGTAGCCGCCGGTGTTGCCGGTTTCGGTCAGGGCCCGGATCTGGGCGGCGATCTCATCGGGGCCATAGGTGTTATAGGGCTCCCGGATGGCGTTGTAGCACTGGATCCAGGTGCGCACGGCGGCAGGGGAGGGGGTCTCCTGCTGGCGGGCGGCGGCCTTTTCGCCGAAGGTTTTCATGGTCTCATAGGGATGCTCCCAGGGCAGCCAGCTGCCGGAGGCGGCGTAATGGTCCGGGTACGGCATGGCGCTGATGGCGTCCACCACGCCGCTGATGGCGGCCCAGTACTGGCCATAGGCGGTGACGTATTTCTCGGCGCACTCGCCGAACACGTCTGCCGAGACATACACCCCCGCCCCGTGGAGCCGGTCGGCGGCATACTGCAAAAACCGCTGCACCGCCTGGGCCTTGCTTTCGTCATTGGTGTTGCGGTAGTCGATGGTGCCCGCCTCGTCATAGTCCCAGGTACCGTCCGGGAAGCGGACATAGTCGAACTGTATCTCGTTGAAGCCCATGGTCCGGGCGGCCTCCAGGGCCAGGTCCACCTTATACTGCCACACATCGCGGCTGTATACGCTGGGCCAGTACATGCCGCCGATCTTCAGCGGATTGCCGTCCAGGTCCGCCACCACGCACTCCGGGTGGTCCGTGGCCAGGTTGGGGTCGTTGAAGGCGGTGATCCGGCCGATGACATAGTACCCGGCGTCCTTCAGCTTCCGCACCGCCGCCTGATAGTCCTCTAAGGTGTTGTAGGCGTCCTCGTAGGCGCTGGGGGAATACTGCTGCATCACCGGGGAGGCGTAGCCAATGGCTCCGCCGTCCATCACGTCCACCACAAAGGCGTTGATGCCGCAGTCGTCGGCCACGGCGATGTAGGCCTCCGGATTCCGGATGGCCTCGTTGTTCAGATACAGGGCCTTCACGGTGCCGGGCATGACGTTATTCTCGAACTTGGGCTTTTCATAGGCATCATAGTCCAGCCCCGCCGCGTCGCCGCCGCCATAGCTGTCGCCCCGGTCGGCGTGGAGCTGGGCCATATCCGCGTCATAGGCCGCGGCGGCCTCCTCCTCCGTCAGCCGGACATACCGGGCGGGGATGTACCCGCCGTCGGCCCGGTAATAGGATACGCTGCCGTCGGCTGCCAGGTCCCGGTAGCCGGTAACGGTCAGGGCCTGGCCCCGGAGCACCAGGGGCCCGGTGGGGTTCCCGTCCCCGTCCGTCAGGTTCTGGGCCCGGCGGACATATACGGTTTTCAGCGTCACCACGGCGTTGACGTCACTGGTGAGGTTGGCCCGGTCCAGCCAGCCGAAGCTGCCGTCCTCCCGGGGCACCCGAACCTGGTCCGGGTGGTCATCACTGGCCTCCTCCACCACATAGGTCACCTGACTGCCCCGGATCAGCTGCTCCAGAACGGCGCCCTCCTCATCGTACAGGGGGGCCGTTTCCGACGCCGAGGCGATATAGCCCGCCGCCGTCTCCAGGGGCTTTGCCTGCTGCCGGGTGAAGTGCCACACCAGGGCGGCAATGGTGGCCAGGCACACCAGGGCCAGGACCACGCCGGGCCACTTGGGGCGGCGCTGCTTCCGGCTGCGCCGGGGCCGGGAGGTGTATTCCGGCTCTGCTTCCGGAGCCCAATCGGGGGCCCATTCGCCGGTCTGCTGCTGATTCACGGACATAGGGGAAATACCTCACTTTTTGGATTTTCCCCCATTATACCGTATTTTTCGCCGGATGGCTACACTTTTGTTTCCGTCCCGGCCTGTCCCGCCGAAAAATCGGGACAAAACCCGGCAAAAGCGGGACAAACCGCCGGTGATGCGGACGGAAATGTGATTTTTTTCCCCTCCCCTTGCAATTTTGAAAAAATAGGCTATGATATAGGGGAAAGAATATGTCCCGCCCGGCGGGAGAAGAAAAGAAGGTACTGTTATGACAAAAATTGACATCGTGTCCGGTTTCCTGGGCGCAGGTAAGACCACCCTCATCAAGAAGATGGTGAAGGAGGCATATCAGGGCGAGAAGCTGGTGCTGATCGAAAACGAGTTCGGCGAGATCAGCATCGACGGCGGCTTTTTGAAGGACGCCGGTATCCAGATCTCCGAAATGTCCTCGGGCTGCATCTGCTGCTCCCTGGTGGGCGACTTCGGCAAGGCCCTGCGGGAGGTGAAGGAGCAGTTCCAGCCGGACCGCATCCTCATCGAGCCCTCCGGCGTGGGGAAGCTCTCCGACGTGATCGTGGCGGTGGAAAACACCGTGGCGGATATCCCGGATATGAAGCTGAACTCCTTTGTCACCGTGGCCGACGCCGGCAAGGTGAAGGTGTATATGAAGAACTTCGGCGAGTTCTATAACAACCAGATCGAGGCCGCCGGCACCATCATCCTGTCCCGGACCCAGAAGCTGACCCAGGAGAAGCTGGAGGCCGCCGTGGCTCTGCTGCGGGAGAAGAACCCCACCGCCGCCATCCTGACCACCCCCTGGGACCAGCTGGACGGTCAGGCCATTCTGGCCGCCGTGGAGAAGGTGTCCCTGGCTGACGAGCTGCTGGAGAAGATGCGGGCCGAGCACGAGGCCGAGGAGGCCGAGCATCATCACCATCATCACCATCACCACGAGCATGACGATGATGACGGCCACGACGAGCATGAGCATCACCATCATCATGACCACGATGACGAGGACGGCCATGAGCACTGCTGCCACCATCACCATGAGGATGAGGAGCACGAGCATTGCCATCATCATGAGCACGACCATGACGAGGAGCATGAGCATCACCACCATCATCACGGCGACGGCGAGTGCGACGATCCGGAGTGCTCCTGCCACCACCATCACCACCACGCCGACGAGGTCTTTACCAGCTGGGGCGAGGAGACGGTCCACACCTTCACCGAGGAGGATATCCGCCGCGCGCTCACCGCGCTCGACACCGGCGACTACGGCGCCATCCTGCGCGCGAAGGGCATCGTGCCGACGGTCGACGGCCGCTGGCTGCACTTTGACTATGTGCCCGAGGAGCACGAGGTGCGCTTCGGCACCGCCGATTACACGGGCCGCCTGTGCGTGATCGGCTCGAATCTGAAGGAGGACGGCCTGAAGCAGCTCTTCGGCCTGTAAGATCTATGGATATTCCTGTTTATCTCATCGCCGGCTTTCTCGATGCCGGTAAGACCAGCTTCATCAACGGCGTCCTGCGCGACGGCTTCGCGGAGGAGGACCGGACGCTGCTGATCTGCTGCGAGGAGGGCGAGCTGGAGTATGACCCGCGCGTGCTGGGCAACGTCTTTACCTACACGGTCGACGATCCTGCGCAGCTGACGCCGGAGCTGTTTAAAAAGCTCGAGAAGCAGTACCGCCCCAAGCAGGTCATCATCGAGTACAACGGCATGTGGATGATGGAGCCGCTCTACCGCGACGGTCTGCCCGCGAACTGGATCCTCTATCAGATCATGTGCCTTGTCGACGCGACGACGTTCGACGTCTATCTCAAGAACATGGGCCAGCTCATGATGGAGAAGGTTCTCAACGCCGATCTGCTGATCTTCAACCGCTGCAATGAGGAGCTGCGCGAGAGTCTGCGCAAGCGGAACCTCCGCATGGCGAACCGCCGCGCGGACATCTATCTCGAGAACGAGGATGGCACGAGCGAGGAGTACGTCACCGACGACATGGCGCCCTTCGACCTCTCGAGCGGCCACCTCGACGTGCCGGACGCCGACTACGGCGTGTGGTATGTCGACCTGATGGATCACCCCGAGCGCTATGAGAACATCACCGTGACGTTCAAGGCACTCATGTGCCACTCGAAGAAGTTCAAGGGCATCGACTGCCCCGGCCGCTTCGCGATGGTCTGCTGCGACAAGGACAAGCAGTTCCTCGCGCTCGTGTGCAAGGGCGAGGGGCTCGACCGCTTCAAGGACCGCGACTGGGTGAAGCTCCGCGACGCCGTCAAGGTGGAGGACTGCCCCGCCTACGAGGGCCCCGGCCCGGTGCTGTATGTCAGCAAGATCAGCGCCTGCCAGAAGGCGGATCCGGAGGTCGTATCGTTTTGATGGAAAAGAGCG
>ENA-OVGQ01000574-OVGQ01000574.1-human-gut-metagenome-genome-assembly--contig:-NODE-574-length-46501-cov-12.461504_pt1 | contig 46501 bp, 40 predicted proteins | sample MGYA00237774_ERZ505427 | MGnify/ENA primary metagenome ERZ505427 (study PRJEB26158, sample SAMN06016404) | human gut metagenome | biome: human gut; feature: ankylosing spondylitis patient; material... | reverse complement strand
AACAGTATTGAAAAAGATATATATTTATTTTATAATAAATAAAACTAAAAAAATAATTTCAATATTATAAATGAGGCATGAATATGAAAAAAGGTATTAGAAGATATTTCATAATCTTGATTGTAATAATAGTATGTATTGTGACATTGGTGGACTGCACCAATACTCAGACGAGACAGGAAGAAAGAACATCTGCTAGTCATTTGATTATAAATTGGGAGAATGAAGTTCAGATTTTTGATGCAGATGCAATGGAAAATACTGGAATGGTTGAAAATATAGAGACGCTTGCCTGGATTGCACCACGAGGCGGAGCCGGGATTGACACAGTGGGTATTGAACAAATACAGTCACAGAATGAATACATTGTAGAAAGCAGTCAGTATCTGAATCAGGATAAAGAAATCATTAATACCGAAGGATTTGATACATGGGTAAGGGTTGTACAGGAGCAGGTGATGCCCACAAAAGAAACATCAGAGACAGGACATGGAGACTATCTGATCTATAAGCACGGAGATAATGGATATCTGGCAATACAGTCTGGCGAAGATTGCACAAAGTGGACAGTATGGGAATTACCGGGTTATGGGGAGTGGCTGGATAAGGAAGTAGCAATGTTTATAAGAATGGTAACTGGATTGTAAAAAATTAAAAAAGAGTTTACAAAAATCAATAAATTTTCTTCTTAATTATTAGAATAATATTGGATAAGAAAGAAGTGTTCATAATTATCATTGACAACTTCCACGCAATCCCTTATACTTGGAATCACATCAAAGTCGCAGACAGATAAAGCATCTTATTTTTTCTTGTCTGCAAATCCAAAACCAATTTGAGGTGGCAGGATATAATCTCAACGTTCACAGCCGGTTCGGCACGAGATTCCATTTTGATGAAGAACAGCAATGCATATAGATTCTGAGTTTCTTGTTATATTTTTAACATAGAAAATGCTTCTTATGCGTTGAAAATCACAGCAGATTCTATTATGATAAAGGGGGAACATGATTGAACACAGAAGGAGAAAAAATCCAATGGCATCCTGCGTTTGATGCGGCATTGCAGATTGAACTGGGAGAAGAGGCAAAGTACCTGACCTTTGAGCCGGAACATTTGCTTTCGAAGAAACCAATGCAGATCGATGTGTTGGTCAAAAACGAGAAGAAGGTAAAAATCAGGAAAAATATTGGAAGGATTTTCCGGCAGCATAACATTATCGAGTATAAGTCACCGGAAGATCATCTGAACATTGATGATTTTTATAAAGTCTATGGTTATACCTGTATTTACAAAACGGAAGTCGAGAAAGTGAACCAGATTCCAGCAGAAGAACTGACGATTACGTTTGTGTGTTATCATTATCCGCGGCAAATGTTACGAAATCTTCAGAATGAGAGAAATATAAATGTGAAAAATATCGAAAATGGTATCTATTATCTCTATGGAGATGCAATTCCAATACAGCTTATTATCGTACCGGAATTGTCAATCGAAAATAATTACTGGCTGAATAAACTTCGCAACAATTTGAAGTCCGGTGGAGAAATTAAATTATTTATGGAACAATATGAGAAAAACAGGGATTCAAAATTGTTCCAGGCACTAGCAGATACCGTCATGCGCGCAAACTGGAAAGAAGTGGAGGAAGAAGGAAACATGAGTGATGTAATAAAAGAAATTTTCGCAGACCAATTTCATAAATGCGAAGCGGAAGCGAGGGCACAGGGCGAAGCAGAAGGAAGAGCAGAAGGCGCAGCATCTAAAATGATCGAGCAGATCATGAAAAAGTACAAAAAAGGATGTTCTGTGGCTGAAACAGCAGATATGCTGGAAGAAAATCCGTCAGTCATTGAGCAGATTTATGATATACTTCGGCAGAACGCACCGGATTATGACGTGCAGAAAATATATCAATCACTTTTGAAAAAAAACACACAGGACAGCTTAACATAGGAGCTGTCCTGTGTGTTTTTTCAGATCTTAGATGAAAAACCTAAGAATATTAATACTTTTTTTAATATTTCTATGAAATCATCCAATAAGAGTGTGAAACAGTTTTTCTCTCCACATTGCGGTGATTTTATGTCTGTGCCGGAGGAGTCTTTCTTTATCTGAGCGGTATCAGGTAAAGAACTGTTGCCGGATACATTGGCAGATCCGGCTGTAGAAGCAGTTTCGGAAACCGGATCAGCAACAGTATCTGTAGATGAACCATCAGTGTTTGTATTACCTGATGCCGGTGGCACAGGTGCGGATGCCGGTGGTACCGGGGCAGGATCTGAAATTACAGAAAAACCAGCCGTTGCCGTTCCGGTTGTTGATACAATGGCAATGTTGTGAGCTCCTTCGGAAAGACCGGCAAGGAAGGATGGAAGTAAAGTTATGATAGTACTTCCGGAGTGGGCGGTATAGTCTTTATCTTTCACTAATACATTTTCATCTACCTTAACTTCGATTAAGTTAGCGAGCGGTGCACTGGAACGAAATACTGCACCGGAGTTATTGTCCGGATTTTTACTTACTTCTGTTTTGTTTCCTTCCAGCATGACCGGTGGCTTATTATCAGGAGATACAGGCGGTATTTCCGGTTCCGGTTTTCCATCAGGTGGAGTGACTGGTAATTTATCAATGATCTCACCAGCTTCTACTATGGCGTTACAATCTGTACATACCAGATCACCGGTATATCCGGTTTCCTCCTGTGTTGGCTCTTTAAAGCCCTGTCGCTGGAGATTCAAATGGCATGTTGGATCTATTTCTCCGTATTCCATCCCACATTCTTCACAGACGGCTTTTTTCGTACAGGTCGCCTGTCCACCGGAATGGACATGTTGTTCCATTTCCCCTTCGATTTGAAAGGTAAGGACTTCCCCTTCTATAGCAGTGACAGTCACTTTGAGTTTGTCTGTAACCTGAAGCGAATCACTTAAGCCAAGGGCTGCATCAGATTTAGTGGATTGTGTACCGCCCTTAACTTCCAGTGCCCAATTTCCCGGTTTTCCATTTAGATTGCTTGGAAAGCGGATGTCAGGTTGTGCAAGATAACAGACTAAACCGGATGCTATGTTTGATGTTTCTGAATTGGTCAGCTGCTTCTCTGACTTATCATATTTGCTGCCATCTGTTGAAAAGTTTCTGTATTCCAGATACAGTGTCCTGTTCAGTTCCGGAATGCCTGCTTTATATCCGATACAGTCGTCAGTACCGGTAGCTGTGCCGCTGAGCTTTACTTTGTATTCACCCGGTTCTGTGATCGTCTTTAGAGTACTATGGTCTGTCCATCCAAGAGCCTCTTTTTCTTTGATCGAAAGCCCCTGTGGAACAGGTGAGATGGCATTTGCCATGGCAGACATGAAATAAACCGGCGTTTGACCTGACGAATTGTATAAATCCAGCAGACCAAATATATGCCCCATTTCATGGATCGGAGACTTCAATGAAACGATCGGTTTTTGATCATTGTTTGCCATATACAGAGTTGAGTAGTTATTTATGACCTGTACATAATATTGGCTTTGAAGCATTCTGCCATCGCCAAGATTGATCTCCACATAGTCTGCATAATCCTTATAGTTCCAAAGCGGATCAGAGCGGTTTATCACAATATTTTGTGTCGTGTTTTTATAGATAACTGTAATGGAATCGATCTTTCCATCCCGGTTTTTGTCAAGATCCTCATAACTGTATGTCTGGCTGCCATTGTAATTCGTAATATGGTTTCCATCCTGGATCGCCTTGTTTATGGCATCAGACCAATCGGTGCGCAGCTCGTACATACGGTAGGCTTTTTCACCACTTGTTTTATAACCGATTGGATTATCTGCACTGTAACCGGCATAGTAACCGCGTTCATGTTTCAACTGCAGGGAACCGCCGTTATCAAACAGATAAAGGCTATTCATGCGCAATTTGTCTGAGGACGCATTCCGGTAGTAATCGCCCACGGAATAATAGGCAGTGTTATAGGAATTGTCTATGATCTCCCGCACAGAGACACCTTGATAAATATCATTCACAAATTCATTCTCATCTGCAAATCTGGCAAATACGATTAAATTTGTAAAGTTTGAATCGGAGGTCTGTTCTGTATTCCCGGCAGCTGCGCCCTTTACGGACAGAGAGCTAAAACCGACATTCAGCAGCAGACACATGGATATCAGCAATCCGAAAAATGTACATATTTTTTTCATACATATTCTCCTGTTTGTCGTTGAATGTTGCATAGGTTTTTATAGTTTCTGGAAAAAAGGCGTAGAGCCGTTTTTTATTTCTTAAAATTCGCTCTTTTTCTTAAAGTCGGATCCAAAATTCTCTTACGGATACGAAGGGATTTCGGAGTAACCTCCAATAATTCATCGACATCGATGAAGTCAAGCGCCTGCTCTAAGCTTAAAATCTTAGGCGGAACTAAAGTCAATGCTTCGTCAGCGGAAGAGGAACGTGTATTGGTAAGGTGTTTCTTCTTACAAACGTTCAATTCGATATCCTCGTTTCTGGAGCAGGAACCGATGACCATACCTGCATATACTTTTTCACCAGGTCCGATGAATAAAGTACCACGATCCTGTGCAGAGAACAGACCGTAAGTGACAGATTCGCCGGATTCGAATGCAATCAGCGAACCAAGCTGACGGTAAGCAATATCTCCGCGGTAAGTATCATAGCCATTGAAAATGGTGTTGATAATACCATTACCTCTGGTATCGGTCATAAATTCGCCTCTGTAACCGATCAGACCGCGGGATGGGATATTGAACTCAAGTCTTGTATATCCGCCGGTCAGAGGTTTCATATTGATCATTTCACCTTTGCGCTGGCTTAACTTGTCGATAACAGCACCGGTATACTCATCCGGAACATCGACATAGGCAAGTTCCATAGGTTCTAATTTCTTGCCGTTTTCGTCTGTGTGATATAATACTTCAGCCTTACTTACGGCAAACTCATATCCCTCACGACGCATATTTTCAATCAATACAGATAAATGTAATTCGCCGCGGCCCGATACTTTGTAGCTGTCCGGGGAATCGGTCTCCTCTACACGAAGGGAAACGTCTGTATTTAACTCGCGGAATAAACGGTCTCTTAAGTGGCGGGAAGTAATAAACTTTCCTTCCTGACCTGCCAATGGACTGTCATTTACGATGAAGTTCATGGAAAGAGTCGGCTCGGAGATCTTCTGGAATGGGATCGCAACCGGGTTCTCCACAGAACAGATCGTATCACCGATGTGAATATCAGCAATACCGGAAATTGCAACGATGGAACCAATATTTGCTTCTTCGACATCTACTTTATTTAATCCGTCAAATTCATATAATTTGCTGATGCGGACTTTTTTCTTTTTGTCAGGATCGTGATGGTTGACTACGACCGCTTCCTGATTTACTTTCAGGGAACCATTGTCGATCTTACCGATACCGATACGTCCAACGTATTCATTGTAATCAATGGTACTGATCAGTACCTGTGTCGGTGCTTCAGGATCACCTTCCGGAGCAGGAATGTAATCTAAAATGGTTTCAAATAATGGTGTCATATCTTTTTTGTTGTTTACAAGGTCGTGGATTTCACGAACGGCATAACCGTCTCTTGCGGAAGCAAAAAGGAATGGGCAGTCTAACTGCTCGTCAGAGGCATCCAGATCCATAAATAACTCTAATACTTCGTCCACAACTTCGTTTGGACGGGCTTCCGGGCGGTCTACTTTATTGACACAGACGATAACCGGGAGTTTTAAATCCAGAGCTTTCATCAAAACGAATTTGGTCTGAGGCATAACACCTTCAAATGCGTCAACGACAAGGATAACACCGTTTACCATTTTAAGGACACGCTCTACCTCGCCACCGAAATCGGCGTGGCCAGGAGTGTCGATGATGTTGATCTTTGTTCCTTTGTAAGTGATCGCTGTATTTTTGGAGAGGATTGTGATACCACGTTCCTTCTCAATATCGTTGGAGTCCATGACACGTTCAGCAACTTCCTGATTCTCACGGAATACACCACTCTGTTTTAAAAGTTCATCGACCAGTGTTGTTTTGCCATGGTCAACGTGGGCGATGATTGCTATGTTACGTACGTCTTCACGTTTCTGCTTCATAAAAAATCTCTCTTTCTTCTGTGCGGAAAAGAAATTATCTGGAAATAAATCCTGTCTTTTCCTATTAATATAGCTTATAAATTAACTCGAACCCATATATTCTATCACAATTTTATGAGAACGCAAGTAGGCAGCAATATTTTTTTTCAAAACAATATAAAAAACTTATCGACAAGTTACACGAAATTTTTTCTGGAAGGAAATGGTAAAACCATAGTTGTCAGGCAAATCACCGGTCGATTCCGGTGATAAGAGGAAGGGAGAAAAAATTCATGGCAGATAAAATTTTTGAAAATAACCAGGTGTCAATTGTGGGAGAGATTGTTTCTGATTTCAGATTCAGCCACGAAGTGTATGGAGAGGGCTTTTATGTGGTAGATGTCGCAGTCAACCGGCTGAGCAATTTTATGGATTACATACCACTGATGATCTCAGAACGGCTCATTGACGTGAATGAGGACTATATTGGTCAGACCATATATGTTATGGGACAGTTCCGGTCATTCAACCGGCACGAGGAAAAAAAGAACCGTCTTGTTTTATCCGTTTTTGTAAGGGAACTGGAATTGTTAGATGAGATCGATGAGGATGTTAAGACGAACCAGATTTTTCTGGATGGCTACATCTGCAAAGATCCGATTTACCGGAAAACACCGCTTGGAAGAGAGATTGCAGACCTTTTGATCGCAGTGAACCGCTCTTATGGAAAATCGGATTATATTCCATGTATCTGCTGGGGAAGAAATGCAAGGTTTGCATCCGGTTTTGAAGTCGGTGGGCATGTTCAGGTATGGGGACGTATCCAGAGCAGGGAGTATGTGAAAAAACTGAGCGAGACAGAGACAGAAAAGCGCGTGGCATATGAGGTTTCCGTGAGCAAAGTGGAATTTATCGAAGACGAAGAGTAGATGTTAACAGGGAAATCATTCCTGAGAGTAGATATTGACAGGGAAATCGTGCATTGACAATGGAATAAGATGGTGTTATGATTTACGCAATGAAAATATTGCTTGGTAGAGGTCGCGTGCTTTATGAGTCGCTTTTTGGATGTGTCAGGAACAGTTGATAAGAAGCAAAAGGAAAGTACGCCGAAAGGGTATGCAGCCTGAAGGCATATTACTTGGGCATAAAGTGAAGAACTTTATGACTGTCATCTGAATGGAGATCATTTGAGATGGGGAGCTATCAGATTCTAGGCAGATCTGCAAAGGTGCAGGACGCGTATGATGTTAGAATTTTGAGACCGGCTCGCCAGCCGGTCTTTTTTATGTGACCAGGAAACTTTATTTCCATTACATAAAAACGCTCCGTGAAGATTCTTTTTAACTATGGCAACATTTTTAACAAAAAAATCTGCAGTGCGTATAATGGCGGTAGGAGGAGAATACAATGTCTATTTTTAAAGGAGCAGGTGTAGCGATCGTCACACCGATGAAAGAAAACGAAGAAGTCAATTACGAAAAATTACAGGAACTGATCGATTGGCAGATCAATCAGGGAACAGATGCGATCATCATTGCCGGAACGACAGGAGAGAGTTCCACACTGACCATGGAAGAGCACAGTAAAGTGATCAAAGCAGCAGTAGAATTTGCAAAACACCGTGTACCGGTTGTGGCTGGTTCCGGTTCGAACTGCACAAGAGAAGCAATTTATCTGACACAGGAAGCAGAGGAAGCAGGAGCGGACGGAATCCTTGCAGTGACACCTTATTATAATAAATGTACACAGGGCGGTCTGGTACGTTATTATTCTGAAATTGCAGAGTGTACAAAGTTACCGATCATCATGTATAATGTACCTGGAAGAACCGGATGCAATATTCTTCCGGAGACAGCAGCTAAGATTTTTAAGGAAGTTGAAAATGTAGTAGCAATCAAAGAGGCGACAGGAAGTGTTGCACAGGCATCACAGTTAATGTATCTGACCGATGGCAGGATCGACCTTTATTCCGGCGAGGATGGAATTGTAGTTCCGCTTATGGCGATCGGTGCGATCGGAGTGATCTCTGTATGGTCAAATGTTGCACCTGCCAAAGTACATGGCATGTGCCAGAGTTTCTTTGACGGAGACTTACAGACTGCAATGAAGATACAGAGAGAGGCACAGCCGCTTGTCAGTGCATTATTCTCAGAGGTCAACCCGATTCCGGTGAAGAAAGCGTTAAACCTCATGGGAAGAGAAGTTGGAACACTTCGTTCTCCTTTGACGGAGATGACCGATGCAAATGCAACTGTTTTGGCAGATGCAATGAAAGCATATGGCATTTTAGATTAAAAGGAAGAGACTGTCGTATCCGGGTGCGGCAGTCTTTTTGGATTTTTTGATAAATCATATCCAAAGATAAAATTCGAAAGGTGGATTTTTAAGTATGACAAAAGTAATTATGCATGGATGCAATGGAAAAATGGGACAGACGATCACGGAGATGTGCAAGGATGATCCGGAAATTGAGATCGTGGCAGGTATTGATCTGTATGACGGGATCAAAAATGATTATCCGGTATTTCCGAATATCTCCGTCTGCGACGTGAAGGCAGATGCAGTGATTGATTTCTCAAATGCAAAGGCAGTGGATGATCTGCTCATCTACTGTGAGGAAAAACAGGTGCCGGTTGTATTGTGCACGACCGGTTTGTCCGAGGAACAACTCGCAAAAGTAAAACAGGTCAGCGGACATGTGGCAGTTTTAAAATCAGCCAATATGTCACTCGGCATCAATATGCTGATGGAACTTTTGAAAAAGGCGGCTTTAACGCTCGCACCGGCAGGTTTCGATATGGAGATCGTGGAGAAACACCACAATCAGAAATTGGATGCACCGAGCGGAACGGCTCTCGCTCTGGCAGACTCCATGAATGAGGCGCTGAATGAGAAGTATGCCTATGTTTATGACAGAAGCCGGGAGAGAAAGAAGAGAGAAAAATACGAGATCGGAATTTCCGCAGTGCGCGGTGGAAATATCGTGGGAGAGCATGAAGTGATCTTTGCAGGACAGGACGAAGTGATCGAATTTAAGCACACGGCATATTCCAAGGCAGTTTTTGCCAAGGGAGCGGTGCAGGCGGCAAAATTTCTTGCAGGAAAGCCGGCAGGATTTTATGATATGAGCGATGTCATTCAGGCGCAATGATGAATGAAGTATAAATCAGTACACAGAATAAAAACAGGATGGTGACGGATGGAACAGACCGATTTACGTTATTTAAAAAGTCTTGCAAAGCAGTATCCGACCGTGGCGGCGGCCGCCACAGAGATTATCAATTTACAGGCGATCTTAAGCCTGCCGAAGGGAACCGAACATTTTATCACGGATATCCATGGCGAATATGACCAGTTTCAACATGTATTAAAGAACGGTTCCGGAGCGATCAAGAGAAAGATCGAGGACGAGTTCGGGAATGCCATCAGTCAGGCAGAAAAGAAATCGATCGCCACACTGATCTATTACCCGGAACAGAAGATGGAGCAGGTGATAAAGACCGAGGAGAACATGGAGGACTGGTACAAGGTCACATTGTACCGCCTGATCAGGATCTGCAAAGGAGCGTCTTCCAAGTACACCCGTTCCAAAGTGCGCAAGGCGCTTCCAAAAGATTTTGCCTATGTGATCGAGGAACTTCTGACCGGAAGACCGGATGTATCCGATCAGGAGGCATATTATAATGAAATCATCCATTCGGTGATCCGGACAGGCAGGGCAGCAGAACTTGTGGTGGCATTCTGCAATCTTATCCGCAGACTTGTAGTGGATCATCTGCATGTTGTCGGCGATATTTTTGACAGAGGACCGTATCCAAACCTTATTATGGATACATTAATGTCACATCATTCCGTGGATATCCAGTGGGGAAACCATGATATCTCGTGGATGGGGGCAGCAGCGGGCAATCAGGCGCTGATCTGCAACGTGATCCGCATCTCCGCAAAATACGGCAATCTGAATCTGCTGGAGGATGGATATGGAATCAATCTGGTGCCGCTTGCGAGACTGGCAATGAACCGTTATGACAAAGATCCATGCAGCTGTTTTAAGCTGGATTACCGGGAAGAGGAATACGATGTCCGGGATGCAATGCTCGATGAGAAAATGCACAAGGCGATCGCCATCATGCAGTTTAAGCTGGAAGGACAGATGATCGTGGGACACCCGGAATTTGGAATGGAGAACCGTTTATTGCTCGATAAGATAGACCCCGCAGACGGTACAGTCCTGATCGAAGGGAAGAAATACCCGCTTCGGGATCTGAATTTTCCAACCATTGACTGGAAACATCCGTATGAACTTTCGGTGGATGAGGCAGATGTGATGGAACGACTGACTGCCGCATTTTTAAATTGTGAAAAATTACAGAGACAGGTGCGTTTTCTTTTTACCAAGGGAAGCCTGTATCATGTATACAATGGAAATCTTCTGTATCACGGCTGTGTGCCGCTGAATGAGGATGGCTCTTTTACCAAAGTCAATATTTACGGCACGGAATATGCCGGAAAAGCGTTGTACGATGTGTTAGAAAGCTACGCCAGAAAAGGTTATTACGCCATTGACCCGGAAGAGAAGAAAAAGGGATCAGACATTCTCTGGTTTATCTGGGAAAATAAAAATTCACCGGTGTTTGGCAAAGATAAGATGACAACGTTTGAGCGGTATTTTGTGGCAGAGAAAGCGACACATGTGGAACCGAAAAATCCGTATTACCGGCTGCTGGAAAAAGAAGAGATCGTAAATGCGATCCTCGCAGAGTTCGGACTATCCGGCCAGGAGGCGCATATTGTCAATGGACATATCCCGATCGAGGCAAAAAAAGGAGAGTCCCCGGTGAAGTGCGGGGGAAAGCTTCTCATCATAGATGGCGGCTTTTCCAAGGCTTATCAGCCAAAGACCGGAATTGCTGGGTACACTTTGATCTACAATTCATATGGACTTGTGCTGGCGGCGCATGAGCCTTTTGAATCCGTGGAAAAAGCAGTTTCGGATGGGAATGATATTGTATCACATACGATTCTGGTGCAGCATGTTGTGAGACGGAAAACGGTTGCAGACACAGATAATGGAAAAGTGATGCGGGAAAATATCCGTGATCTTGAAAATTTACTTCAGGCATATCGTGAAGGAACAATTGTAGAAAATCCTTAAAAGTGTTATACTACATTTATCTTACCATAATTTACCAGAGTAACGTATGGTCTGGAATAATATGATACCAAAGAAGGGAGTTTCTTATGAAAAAGAAAGTAATACAGATTTTATCCATTGCATTGTGCATGGTGCTGCTGTCCGGAAGCACTGTCACGGCAAATGCAGCAAAGAAATCATCGAATACAGGTGCATATCAGGCAGTATTTGATGCAGAATATTATTATAATTCCAACCCGGATCTTCAGGCGGCGTTTGGATATGATGCACAGAAGTTGTTCAATCATTTTGTATCTTCCGGCATTTATGAGGGAAGATCAGGCTGCGCTAATTTCAATGTTGCAATTTACAGAGCCAATTACCCGGATCTTCAGGCAGCATTCGGCAATGACCTTGCATCCTACTGTGCCCATTATGCGGCAAACGGTGCAGCAGAGGGAAGAAATGCAACGACACTGATCTCGGCAGGGGAGGGAGCACAGGCAGCGATTGTCCGTGGTTCCTGCACAACGAAGTTTGATCCGAGAGCTTCCAGAGCAACCAACATTGCAGTGGCAGCTTCCAGAATCAACGGTGTAGTCATTCAGCCGGGGGAAGAGTTTTCCTTTAACAGAACGATCTTACCAAGAACGGCAGCAAACGGTTATGTGGAAGCGCCAATTTATGTGAGTGGTAAACATTCCACAGGAACAGGCGGAGGTATCTGTCAGGTATCTTCTACCATGTATTCTGCAATGTTAAACGGAGGAATCCCGGCGACTGAGCGTCACCCACATTCTCTCCCGGTTCCATATCTTCCAGAAGGCAGAGATGCGACAATTGCAGGTAATTATTACGACTTAAGATTTGTGAATATTTATAATACGCCATTGCAGATTTCAGCAGTAGCAGATTTAAGAACCGGTACAGTCAGTGTGACTTTGATCCAGCAGTAATTGTTAAGAAAAATAAGAAAAGTAAAATACGAAACTTAAGTTTATTAGGTTTCGTATTTTGTTTTCACGGAAAAGGGGGATTACGATGAACGGAAAAAAAGTTATGTTAACAATCCAGGGGGAGAAAAAAGAGTATCCGGCAGGAACAAGTTTTTTGCGCATTGCGCAGGATTACAGCGATGCGTATCAGGATGATATTGTTCTGGTATTGTACAATAGGAGACTGCGGGAATTAAATAAGTGTGCAGATGGAGACGGAACCGTAGAATTTCTCACAACCGCAGACAAGACAGGGAAAAAGGCGTACCGCAGAAGCGTGACACTTTTAATGCAGAAAGCAGTCTATAATCTCTGGGGAAAAGGGAATATATCGGTGCGTGTAAAATACTCCATCGGACAGGGAAATTATTGTGAACTTGTGAAGTGGGAGAATGATACAGAGGAAGTTGTGAAAGTATCTGGAACAGAAATCAATAAATTAAAGAATGAGATGTATCAGATGGTAGTTTCCGATATTGAGATCCACAAGGAGAGTATCAATACGGATGATGCCGTGACACTGTTTCATGACCTTGGAATGACAGACAAGGAAAAACTGTTCCGTTACCGGAGAAGTTCCAGAGTCAATATTTATGAACTCGATCATTACATGGATTATTTTTACGGATTTATGGTGCCATCGACCGGATATCTGCGCTATTATGATGTGATCCCTTATGCGGATGGATTTATGCTTCAGTTCCCGGATAAAAATACGAGAGAGGTCGCACCGTTTGTTCCGGCAGAAAAACTGTTCCACACGTTAAAGACATCCAGAGACTGGGGAAAAATGCTTGAGATCGATACGATCGGAGCCTTAAATGATGCGATCGCAGCCGGAAAAACACAGCAGATGATACTGACGCAGGAAGCCTTGTTTGAGGAGCGTATCGGAAGGCTTGCCGAGGAGATCATTTCAGCAAAAGACCGGAAATTCATTATGATCGCAGGACCATCCTCCTCAGGAAAAACGACTTTTTCACACAGGCTGTCCATTCAGCTGGCTGCAAAAGGACTGAATCCGCATCCATTTCCACTGGATGATTATTATAAGAACCGGGATATCTGTCCAAGGGATGAGAACGGCGAACTGGATCTTGAATGTCTGGATGCGCTGGATGTGGAATTATTCAACCATGATATGAATGAACTGCTGGCAGGAAAAACAGTCAATCTTCCTATTTTTAATTTCAAGACGGGAAGAAGGGAATATAAAGATAAGCTTATGACACTGGGAAAGGATGATGTGTTAGTCATCGAGGGAATCCATGGCCTGAACGATAAGTTGTCCTATTCCCTGCCGATCGAGAGCAAGTTTAAGATTTATATCAGTGCGCTGACGCAGTTGAATATTGATGAACATAACTGTCTGCCGACGACTGACGGAAGACTGATCCGACGGATCGTCCGCGATGCACGGACACGCGGAACCTCTGCAAAAGAGACCATCGCCATGTGGGATTCCGTGCGCAGAGGAGAAGAAAAGTATATTTTCCCATTTCAGGAAGGTGCAGATGTGATGTTTAACTCCGCGCTCATCTACGAACTGGCGGTTCTTAAAATGTATGCGGAACCATTGCTTTTTGCCATTGACAAAGACTGCCAGGAATATTTAGAGGCAAAGCGTCTGCTGAAATTCCTGGACTATTTCCTTCCAATGCCGAGCGATGGGATCAACCAGAATTCCATTCTGCGTGAATTTATCGGCGGAAGTTGTTTCAATGTATAAATACAATTGAAAAAATTTTCTTGCGAAAAAATTTTCTTGCGAAAAAAAATTTCTTGCGAAAAAAAATTTCTTGCGAAAATTAAAGGAATAGTGTATATTAAGGGGCGTCGCAAAGTTTTTGCGGCGTTCTTTCAGTTTTAAAATAAGTAGGACAAATGATCGCGGCTGCAAGTGTCGAAAGACCGCAGGTGAGGAAAGTCCGGGCTTCACAGGGCAGAATGCCGGATAACGTCCGGTGGAGGCGACTCCAAGGAAAGTGCAACAGAAATATACCGCCGATTCTGGCTTGACCAGAATCTGGTAAGGGTGGAAGGGCAGTGTAAGAGACTACCGCCTTTCTGGTAACAGGAGGGGCATATGTAAACCCCATTCGAAGCAAGACCGAACAAAAGCGTTGACGTGGCCCGCCAGCTTTAGGTAGGTCGCTTGAAATGGCTGGCAACAGTCATTCTAGAAAGATGATCATTCGTGTCTGCATTTGCAGACGGACATAACCCGGCTTATCGTCCTGCTTATTTTAGATAGAGAAGATGTCAGCTGACATCTTTTTTTTTATGCCGGATTGTTGTATGATGGTGTAAGTGTAGAAATTATCATTGCGCCTGCAAAAAGTGCACCGCAATGTGTATACAAAAAAATCGTGGCAATCATATATAGAAGAAAGTTGAGGACGATCATGCAGAGTGATACTACCGGATCTTTACAGGAATTTCATAAGATATTAGAAGAGGCAGGAAAAAAAGGAGCTTCCGATATCCATTATGTGCCGAAAGAGCAGCTGCTGCTCCGGATAGATGGAAGGCTTGTGGATATGACAGAGGAATGGAACGTGTCTTTTTCCATGGAGGAACTCATAGAGAAATTGCTGGACAAAAAACAGCAGAAAACATTCGAAGAAAATGGAGAGGTTGAATTTTCCTGCCCGGTTTTCAATAAGCGTATCCGCGTGAATCTGTTCCGGCAGAGTGGAACGTGTGCAATGTCTGTCCGTCTGTTCGCAGAGAAGATCCCGACACCGCAGATGCTTGGACTTCCGGAGTCGGCAGTGCAGATGGCTGGGAAGAGAAGAGGACTCATTCTTGTGACAGGTGCATCCGGAAGTGGAAGGACAACAACGATGGCATCGATGATCGACCATATTGCTTCTAATTATGAGCGGTCGATCCTGACACTGGAAAAACCGGCAGAGTATCTTTTCCGGAGCGGAAAGTCCATGGTGCTGCAGCGGGAGATCGGCATTGACAGCCGGTCTTATGAAGCAGGATTAAAAGCTGCGTTAAAACAGGATATGGATGTCATTCTGATCAGTGAGATGGAAGATCTGGATACGGTTTCACTTGCACTGACTGCGGCGGAGATGGGACATCTTGTGATTGCCGCACTTCCGACCCAAAATGCGGTGGCTTCCATCGAACGGATCGTGGAATGTTTCCCGGATCACAGGCAGCATCAGATACGTTCACAGCTTTCGGATGTACTGGCAGGCGTTATTTCCCAGCAGCTTCTTCCGAGACTGGATGGAGGCGGACGTGTGGCGGCGTTTGAAGTTCTTTTGGCAAACCAGGAGATAAAAAGCCTGATAAAGGAACAGAAGTATTTCCAGATACCGTCCGTGATGCGCAGCTGCAGAAAAGAGGGAATGGTCTCCATGGACGATGCCGTGTACGACCTTTATATGAAGAGTATGATCGACTCGGATACTGCTGTCTGCTATGCACAGGATGGTGTGGGCATGCGTCAGAAAGTACAGTTATTTTAAATTATTATAGAAATCTAAAATGTTTCTTAAAAGACAATAGGTGTGTTGACGCGATTTCCTTTGAAGCGTAACATAAAATCACTTGATAGGAGGTCGGAACAATGAGGGAGAAAATACAGCGTTTTATGATTGGAAGATATGGAGCGGATGAACTGGCAAAAGCACAGAGCATTGCTGCACTGGTATTGCTTTTTTTGTCGATGTTCAGCCGTCTTGGCATTTTTTACTGGTTGGCGATCGCGCTGATGATCTATTCCACATGGAGAATGTTCTCGAAGAATATTTCCGCAAGATATGCAGAAAATCAGAAATATCTCAACTACAGATATCAGATGGCTGTGAAGTGGAACCGGTTCAAAAAGCATCTGGCACAGAGAAAAAACTACAGATTTTACAAATGTCCGCAATGTAAACAGAAAGTGAGAGTGCCAAAAGGCAGAGGAAAAATCTGCATTACCTGTCCAAAATGCCGGACAGAATTTGTGAAAAAAAGTTGAAAATAAAAGGAGATTTTTCCATTGTTTGGTTATATCAATATCAATCAAAAAGAACTATCGGAAGAAAGTAAAAAAATATATCAGGCATATTACTGCGGACTCTGCCAGAAACTCAAAACAAATTGTGGCACAAAAGGACAGATGCTGTTAAGTTATGATCTGACATTTCTGATCGTTCTGCTGACCGGACTGTATGAACTGGAGAACACCGAGACAGAGTTTACCTGTCCGCTGCACCCGACGAAGAAACGGACGGCTTACATCAATGAGGCGACAGAGTATGCCGCAGACATGAACCTGATCCTGGCATACCAGAATCTTTTAGATGACTGGAAGGACGAGAAATCCTACACGAAAAAAGCGTTTGTAAAAATCCTCGATAAGGATTATACTCGTATCGTGTCAAAATATCCAAGACAGGTAAGGGCTTTGGAAGAATTCATGCGTAAGACAGCGGAAGCAGAGAAGAACAAAGAGACGAATCTCGATCTTGTGGCAGGTCTTACCGGTGAGATGCTTGGAGAGATCATGTGCTGGCGGGAGGATGAGTGGCAGGAGGAGATGCGTACCCTTGGATTTTATATGGGTAAGTTTATTTATCTGATGGACGCATACGAGGACTATGAAGCAGACCAGAAGAAGAACTGCTATAATCCGCTTGTATACATGGAAAAAGAAAATGATCAGGAATTTGATACATTCTGTAAATTGCTGCTGACGAGCATGATGTCGGAGTGTGCCAAGTCATTCGAGCGTCTGCCGATTTTACTGCATGCGGATATTTTGCGGAATATTCTCTACTCCGGTGTATGGAGCAGATATGAATACTTACAGCTTAGAAAAAAGAAGCTGGAAGAGAAAAAGACGAAGAGAAAAAAAGAAGACAGGAAAAAGTAACAGGAGAATTATATGATGAATCCATATCAGGTGCTCGGTATTTCACCGGGTGCCTCGGATGATGAGATAAAAAAAGCATATCGGGCTTTAAGCCGTAAATATCACCCGGATGCTAATATTAACAATCCGAATAAGGCACAGGCTGAGGAGAAGTTTAAGGAAGTACAGCAGGCCTATGATCAGATCATGAAGGAAAAACAGTCGGGCGGAAGCTTTGGTGGAAGTTATGGATATAACACCTCCTCCGCAGGTGGTGGAAGCTATCGGTACAATTACAGTGGAAATCAGGGATACAGAACAGCGAATGACTCCCCACAGATGCAGGCGGCTGCAAATTATATCGCAAACCGCTGTTATGCGGAAGCACTCAATGTTTTGAACGGTATTCCATTTGCAGAGCGCAGCGCACGATGGTACTACTATAGTGCAATGGCAAATCAGGGAGCCGGCAATAATATCGTTGCAAAACAGCATGCGGGAAGGGCTGTCGAGATGGAGCCAAGTAATTTTGAATACCGTCAGTTTTTACAACATCTGGAATTTGGAGGTACATGGTACACCAGCATGGGTGATAATTATGACAGACCATATTCCAGTTCCGGAAGCTGGTGCCTAAGCCTCCTGTTTTTGAATATGCTGTGCAACTGCTGTTGTCTGCGGCCATTCTGAGAATCATTTTTTACAAAAATTATGAAATCTGCGATATAAAAAAGTCCCCTTGAATGGGGACTTTTTTATGCAGTATTTTTATCTGCGGTTTGGATTGGTATATTTCTCTTCACAGTATTTGCAGCGGTAAACTTCCTTTGCCTCATCGGTGAGAAGGAAGATCTGGTCGAGTTCCTGCTCGATGGAAGTGATGCAGCGTGGGTTTTTGCACCGGATGACATTCTTTACCTGTTTTGGCATGTGAAGCTCTTTTTTCTCTACGATCTTGGAATCCTTGATGACATTGACCGTGATGTTGTGGTCAATGAATCCGAGAATATCTAAGTCTAATGCCTCAACCGGGCATTCCACTTTTAAAATGTCCTTTTTGCCCATCTTATTGCTCTTTGCATTCTTAATGATGGCAACGGTGCAGTCTAACTGGTCTAATTTCAGATCATGATAAATCTGAAGGCTCATTCCCGCCTGGATATGGTCTAAGACGAAACCTTCCTGAATACCACTAATATTTAACATGTGTACTCCTATCTGTGACGGACGTCACGAAAAATCTTAATATTCAAAATCCATAAAAACTGATTCAGAGTCTGCATCAGTGGATTTAAAGCTTCGCAGTATCGATTTCAAGCAATGTCAGGATCAGTGCCATCCTTACATAGACGCCGTACTGCGCCTGACGGAAGTAGGCAGCTCTTGGATCATCATCCACTTCGACAGAGATCTCATTGACACGAGGGAGTGGGTGAAGCACTAACATATCGTCTTTTGCAAGATCCATTTTAGCTTTGGTCAGAATATAGAAATTCTTCAAACGTACGTAGTCTTCTTCGTTGAAGAAACGTTCCTTCTGTACACGTGTCATATATAAAATATCAAGATCCGGCATTGCATCTTCTAAGCGTTCCACCTCTTCAAATGGAATATTGTTGGCTCTCAATACATCTTCGCGGATATAGCTTGGAATCTTTAACTCTTCCGGTGAGATGAGTACGAACCTGATCCCCGGGTAACGGATGAGGGCATTGATTAGTGAATGTACGGTCCGTCCGAATTTTAAGTCGCCACAGAGACCGATCGTCATGTTAGACAGTCTGCCCTTTAAAGACCGGATCGTCAATAAGTCCGTCAATGTCTGGGTAGGATGCTGATGACCACCGTCGCCGGCATTAATTACTGGAATTCGGGATTTTTGGGAGGCTACAAGAGGTGCACCTTCCTTTGGATGACGCATAGCACAGATATCTGCGTAACAGGAAATAATCCGGATCGTATCAGAAACACTTTCACCTTTGGATGCGGAAGAACAACTCGCATCGGAAAAACCTAAAACAGAACCACCAAGATTTAACATGGCAGCTTCAAAACTAAGTCTTGTTCGTGTACTTGGCTCATAAAAACATGTTGCAAGCTTTTTGCCATCACATGCATGGGCATATTTGCCAGGAAACTTCTCGATATCATTTGCAAGGTCTAAGAGTTTGTCTAACTCTTCGACGGAGAAGTCTAATGGACTCATTAAATGACGCATATAAACCTCCTTATAAATACCTGCTCTTTTATAAGAAATAGTGATATTTCTCTCAGGCATTTTTACTATCATATAATAATCATTTTCCAAATTCAAGAGAAAAATTATTTACGTTATATTGGTACAAAATAATAAAATTTTCAGAAATTTTTGGTCGTCAGATGGCTTTTTATATTGCAGTTTGAAAGCAAAAAAGCTATAATCAAATAATCATGAGGATGAAAAGCAATCCGGAGAAAAAAAGGAGTATCATATGGCTGAAGATATCAGGACAATGCATGAAGAAGACGAGGATGAAGTAAAATACTGTGAGCGGAAGAGATTATTATTTTTCGGTCTGCCATGGACGTTTACAAAGTATACGATCACACCAAGCATGCTGACGATCGATCAAGGTCTGTTAAAGACGGAAGAAAATGACTGTTACATGTATAAGGTACAGGATGTGAAGCTGACAACGACACTGTTGGAGCGCATTTTCGGGCTCGGAACGATCACCTGCTACACCGGGGATGTCACGAATGCGGAACTGAAACTGATCCACATCAGAAAGTCAAAGGAAGTCAAAAATTATCTTTTGAAAGCATCAGAGGCGGCACGTATGAAACGCCGCACATTAAATACACTAGACATTGGAGCTGCGCAGGATCTGTCGGATGCTCTGGATTCATGATCTAAAACTTACTTAGAGAGGATTTTCTCAAAGATCAGTCCGGCAGCCATCCATACCGGCGCATAGTCAAGACGGATGACACCATTTATGTTTGTGGGAGCATTGCTGTAATCCCAGGGACATAGATGGTGTTTTTTTAACAGGGAACCACTTAAGTACTCAAAACAGAAAATACCTGTGGAATAGATAAAGCCCCGGAAGAGAGCAGGGATTTTTTTAAAGTATCTGTACAGCGGTTTGATGATACATGCCATGCCGTAAATGGGAAACATCCAGACGGAAGTCTGCCCGATCAGGCGCAGGTCATGCCGGCTGCAATTGCCGATGGAGGTAAAAAGAATTTCAAGGCACCAGCCCGTGAGTCCGCAGATAAAAAAGTTTCGCCGCATAATAAAAGTCTCCTGTTTTTTTATATAATATGTCACAGATCCATTGATTTCATACATGGAATCGAATGGGACAACTTGTAAAATCAGCCTTCTTGTCATATAATAAAAAAAGTACATTCTGCCATTAGGCAGGGGAGCGGTATGCAATTATTACGCAGTCTGTTAAAACAGATTTCATACGAAAGTGTAAGGGGAGACGATGACCGGAAGATAACGGATATCTGTTGTCATTCTGAAAAAGTAAAAGAAGGCTCCCTTTTTGTTTGCATAAATGGATACCGGAACAACGGTCATGAATATGTGCCGCAGGCGGTGGAACATGGCGCAGCAGTACTGGTTGTGGATGACCGCTATGTGATCGGAAGCAGGTCGGGGCCGGTGATCCTGACAGAACACATGAAGGTGGATGTGCACGAACTGATCCGTGACAGAAATATCTGTGTGGTCACAGTGAGAGATACCAGAAAAGCGCTTTCGGCGCTCTCGGCAGCTTTCTTTGATCATCCGGCAGAACGGATGAAGATGATCGGCATCACAGGCACGAATGGCAAGACGACAACAGCATTTCTGACTGCGGGGATTTTGCAGGAAGCCGGTTACAGGGTAGGAATGATCGGAACGATCGAATCCTATGATGGAAGAAGGAGAGAGACGGTGAAAAACACCACGCCGGAATCGTGCGAGATCCACAGGCTTCTGTCCCGCATGGTGGAAAATGAATGTGACTGCTGTGTGATGGAGGTGTCCTCGCAGGGCATTGCATTGCAGCGCACGGCAGATATTTTTTTTGATATCGGTGTTTTTCTGAACATAGAACCGGATCATATCGGAAAGGGGGAACATGCAACTTTTTCCGAGTATCTGTACTGCAAAAGCAGGCTGATGCGGCAGTGTGGCATTGGCATTGTGAATCAGGATGATCCGAATGTAGATAAGATACTTGCAGGACATACCTGCGAGGTGGAGAACTTCTCCATCCGGCATCCTTCGGACGTGATGGCGGAGGACGAATGGTATGGAATGGAATCGGGCAGCTTACAAAGCCATTTTACGGTAAAAAGAGAGTGGCGGAGAGAGGATATCGTCATGCAGCTTCCGGGGCAGTTTAATATCTATAATGCGCTTGCCGCCATTTCTGTGGCAGGGCATTTTAAGGTGGACCGGGAGCAGATAAAAGCAGCGCTGGCAAAACAGATCGTGCCGGGAAGATGTCAGAACATGACGGCTGGGACCGGGTATGTGTTCCTGATCGATTATGCCCACAATGAGATGAGTCTTCGGAATCTGCTCGAAACTTTACGAAAATTCAAACCGGCAAGGCTGATCGTGATTTTTGGATGCGGAGGAAACCGCTCTGTTTTGAGAAGGTATCAGATGGGAGAGACGGCAGGCAGACTGGCAGATTTTACCATTATCACCTCGGATAATCCAAGGTGGGAGGATCCGGAGCGGATCATGGACCAGATCGAGGATGGGCTGCGTGGCGCAGTGTGTGCAGGGGAAAAGCCATCTTACATAAAGATCTCAGACCGCAGGGCAGCAGTGGAATATGCCGTTTCGATGGCAGAGAAAAGGGATATTATTGTTTTAGCCGGAAAAGGACACGAGAGTTATCAGGAGATCAAAGGAATCCGATATCCGTTAGACGACAGAAAAATAGTACAGGAGGCGCTGGATGGCGGAATACGCGAATATCATTGTTGATATATTCAATGAAAAATTAGATAAAACATTTCAATATAGGATTCCGGAAGAAATGAAGGAAAAACTGACACTTGGAATGCAGGTGTATGTCCCATTTGGCAAGCGCAACATCAAGGGATATGTTGTGGAACTGACGGATGAACCGGAGTTTGAGGTGGCAAAGATCAAAGAAATTATCGGGATTGTGACAGACAGCGTTCCAATTGAAAGCCAGTTGATCGCACTGGCAGGCTGGATGAAGAAAAACTATGGGGCGACCATGAACCATGCGTTAAAAACCGTCATTCCGATTAAGAAAAAAAGCAATGCAGTGGAACACAAAAGCGTCCGCCTGAAGCTGACGGAGATCGAAGCCAAAAGTGAACTTGCAGAATTTGAACGGAAACATCAGAAGGCGCGTGTGCGGCTGTTGTCTGCACTGATCGAAAATCCTCAGATGGATCAGAGCATGATCACACAGAAGCTGAATGTTTCGGGTGCTGTGATCCGGGCGTTAGAGACCATGGGGATCGTGGAGGTGGTCAGTGAGCGGTCTTACCGCAACCCGGTGTCACATTTAGACAGCAAGGGGTATCACCTCACGTTAAACGAAGAACAGCAGTCCGTGGTGGATGTGATCGAGCGGAATCTGGATCAGAAAATCGCAAAAACTTATCTGATCAAGGGCGTGACCGGAAGCGGCAAGACGGAGGTGTACATGGAACTGATTGCCCATATGTTAGCGCAGGGAAAACAGGCGATCGTGCTGATCCCTGAGATCGCGCTGACATTTCAGACCGTCATGCGGTTTTACAACCGTTTCGGAGACAGGGTTTCCATCATGAATTCCAGATTGTCTCCGGGAGAGCGGTTTGACCAGTTTGAGCGGGCAAAAAACGGGGACGTGGATATTATGATAGGCCCGAGATCGGCGCTGTTCACACCTTTTTCAAAATTAGGGCTTATTATTATCGATGAAGAGCACGAGAGCAGTTATAAAAGTGAGACACTTCCGAGATACCATGCAAGGGAGACTGCGATCGAGCGTGCGAGAATGTGCGGTGCGAGTGTCGTGCTTGGCTCGGCAACTCCGTCTGTGGAAAGTTATTACAAGGCGAAAACAGGGGAGTATGAGCTGTTAGAGTTAAAGCACCGTGTAGCAGAAAAACCACTCCCGAAAGTAGAGGTCGTGGATTTAAGGGAAGAGTTAAAAGCAGGCAACCGTTCCATTTTAAGTGTACAGCTTCAGGAGCTGATGGAGGACCGCCTGAAAAAGGGACAGCAGATGATGCTTTTTATCAACCGGAGAGGGGTTGCAGGCTTTGTCTCTTGCAGAGCCTGCGGTCATGTGTTAAAATGTCCGCATTGCGATGTGTCTCTAAGCCAGCATGTGACAAGACAGCATCCGGAAGGAAAAATGGTCTGTCATTACTGCGGATATGAGATACCGATGCCGAAAACCTGTCCGGCGTGTGGTTCGCGGTATATCAGCGGATTTAAGGCGGGTACGCAGAAGATTGAGATGATCGTCAAGGAACGTTTCCCGCAGGCGAGGGTGCTCCGCATGGATATGGATACCACGCGGAACAAGGAAGGCTATGAACAGATTTTATCTGCTTTTGCCAATCAGGAAGCCGATATTCTGATCGGAACCCAGATGATCGTCAAGGGACATGATTTCCCGAATGTGACGTTAGTCGGTGTGCTGGCGGCAGACCTGTCATTATATGTCAGTGATTACCATGCAGCAGAACGCACTTTCCAGCTGCTGACGCAGGCGGCTGGAAGAGCAGGGCGCGGAAGTGAACCCGGAGAGGTTGTGATCCAGACATACCGGCCGGATCATTACAGTGTGCAGACTGCAAAAGAGCAGGATTATGAAGCGTTTTATGAGCAGGAGATGGAATACCGCAGGATGCTTTTATATCCGCCGGTCTGGAATATGCTTGTGATCTTATGTGCATCAAAGCAGGAGCAGACCGCTTACGATTCCGCAAAGCTTCTGGTGCAGGAGATCGACACGTGGCAGGAGAACATCAAAGCTGCAATGGAGCGTGTGGGAGAGGATTTTAAAAAGAAACGGGTTTTCCCGGTAGGACCTGCGGATCCGGCAGTGGCAAAAGTGAATGACATCTATAAAAAGGTGATTTATATAAAAACAAAAGATTATCAGACACTGGTTGAGTTGAAAGACCGTCTCGAACATTACATGCGTGATAATAAAGCATTTAAAGATACGGTCGTACAGTTTGATTTTAATCCAATGAGTGGTTTTTAAAAACAAGGAGGACATTATGGCACTTAGAACAATCCGTGTACAGGGAGACCCTGTATTAGAAAAAATCTGTAAACCTGTGAAGGAGCTGACACCGCGCACAAAAGAGCTGATCGAGGACATGTTAGATACCATGTACGAGGCAAACGGTGTTGGACTTGCAGCACCGCAGGTGGGCATCTTAAAAAGAATCGTAGTGATCGATGTGGGCGAGGGCCCGGTCGTGATGGTAAATCCGGTTATTCTGGAGACGTCCGGGGAGCAGACCGGCGACGAGGGATGTTTGAGCATTCCGGGAAAAGCTGGACAGGTCACAAGACCAAATTATGTGAAGGTGCATGCATTTGATGAAAATATGGAAGAATATGAGATTGAGGGCACAGAGTTAATGGCAAGAGCCATGTGCCACGAGATCGATCATCTGGATGGACATCTTTACGTGGAAAAAGTGGAAGGCCAGCTTCATGACGTTACCTATGAGGAAGAGGAATAGGCGCAGAGGGAAGAAGCAGAAAAGAAACCGGAAGCGAGGAGAGGATCATGAGAGTTATATTTATGGGAACCCCGGATTTTGCAGTGGGTACATTAGAGGAAATTATAAAAGCAGGACATGAAGTAGTGTTGGTTGTCTCACAGCCGGATAAAGCGGTTGGAAGAAGCAGGGCATTAAAGTACACACCGGTGAAGGAATGTGCGGTTGCACATGGGATTGAAGTGTATCAGCCGGCAAAGATCCGTGCAGAGGAAAGCGTGGAATATTTAAGACAGTACAATGCGGATATCATCATTGTAGAGGCTTTTGGACAGATCATTCCAAAAGCGATCCTTGATATGCCGCATTTTGGATGTGTGAATGTACATGCGTCCCTGCTGCCAAAATACCGTGGTGCAGCCCCAATCCAGTGGGCAGTGTTAAACGGGGATCAGGTCACAGGCGTCACGACCATGCGTATGGATGAAGGTCTTGATACCGGGGATATGATCATGAAGCAGGAAGTGATCGTGGATGAGGATGAGACAGGCGGAAGCCTGTTTGACAAGCTGTCGGGAGTAGGGGCAAAGCTTTGCGTGAAAACGATGGAAGCAATTGAAAATGGTACAGCTGTTTACACACCTCAGGATGACGCGCTTGCAACTCACACCGGAAAGATCCAGAAAGAGATGGGAAGTATCGACTGGTCAAAAGATGCAGAGGTGATCGAGCGTCTGGTGCGCGGCTTAAATCCATGGCCGAGTGCATATACAAGGATCGATGACAAGAACCTAAAGATCTGGCACGCAAAAGTCATTTCCCATGAGGTGAAAGCCGCTCCGGGATGTATTTTAAAAGTGACAAAGGACGAACTGGAAGTCCAGACGGGGAATGGAGTATTAGCTTTATTAGAGGTACAGTTAGAAGGAAAGAAACGAATGACAACGGATGCCTTCTTAAGAGGATACCAGGTGACAGAAGGCAGTTTCTTAAAACGTTGCTGATAAGAAAGGATGATTACTATGCCATATTATTATTACGGATTTGACCCAACTTATTTTCTTGTGATTATCGGAGCAGTGATCTGCATGATCGCTTCCGCAAGAGTAAAATCAACTTACAATAAATATTCCCAGTACCGCAGTGCATCGGGAATGACAGGCGCACAGGCAGCACAGAGAATCTTAAATTCCGCAGGAATTTATGATGTGACGATCCAGCATGTATCCGGAAATCTGACCGACCATTACAATCCGTCTGCAAAGACATTGAATCTTTCGGATTCTGTATACAATTCCACATCGGTTGCAGCCGTTGGAGTTGCAGCACATGAGTGTGGACATGCGATCCAGCATCAGAACAGCTATTTTCCACTGACACTGCGCACGGCAATTGTCCCGGTAGCCAATCTTGGTTCCACACTTGCATGGCCGTTGATTCTGATCGGATTATTCTTTACAAGAAATACAGGGGCAGTTCTGATCAATCTCGGGATCATCTGCTTCTCCTTTGCAGTGATATTCCAGCTTGTGACATTGCCGGTAGAGTTTAATGCATCTGCAAGGGCACTGCGCATTTTAGGAGAGCAGGGCATTTTGAGTGACAGTGAACTCCCATACACGAAAAAAGTGTTAAAAGCAGCGGCACTGACTTATGTGGCAAGTGCGGCGGCAGCTATTTTACAGTTACTGCGTCTGGTACTGTTGTTTGGAGGAAGAGACCGTGACTGATTCTGTCAATACGAGAGAACTGATCCTCGGGATCCTGATGGAAGTGACAAAAGAGGGCAGTTACAGCCATCTTGTGATCCGTTCCGTGCTCGATAAGTATCAGTATCTGGAAAAAAAAGAGAGAGCCTTTATCACGAGAGTATCTGAGGGAACCATTCAGTACATGATCGAGCTTGACTATATCATCAATCGGTTCTCCAAAGTGAAGGTAAACAAAATGAAACCGGTCATCCGCAATATTCTGCGGATGAGCGTGTATCAGTTAAAATATATGGATTCCGTCCCGGACTCCGCAGTGTGCAATGAGGCAGTGAAACTGGCAAAGAGAAAAGGGTTTGGTTCTTTGAGCGGTTTCGTGAACGGGGTGCTGCGCAATATCAGCCGCAATTTAAGCACTATCACTTACCCGGATGGGCAGAAAGACCAGATCCAATATCTGTCTGTGCGTTATTCCATGCCGGAGTGGATCGTGAGACAGTGGATCAACGATTATGGCATGGAGCAGACGGTGAGCGTGCTGCAGGCATTTTTGCAGGAGACACCGGTTACAATCCGTACCAATCTTCTGAAGATCACACCGGAAGCGCTGGAAAAGCGGTTGAAAGAGGAAGGCGTTACCGCAGAGAAAATGGTCTGCGCAGATATGCCGGAATTAAACTATGCATTTATGATCTCCGGGTTTGACCATCTGAATGCATTGGCAAGTTTCCGTGAGGGGCTTTTTTATGTGCAGGATGTGAGCTCCATGATGGTGGCGGAAACGGTTGCTCCAAAGAAGGACAGCTATATCATTGATGTGTGTGCAGCACCAGGAGGAAAGAGCGTCCATCTGGCAGAAAAACTCGGGGGAACCGGTATGGTGGAGGCGAGAGATCTCACAGAGTATAAGACTGATCTTATAAGACAGAATATCGCAAGACATCAGCTTTCTAATATGCGGGCAGTACAGATGGATGCAACAGTTTTAGATGAGGCTTCCATCGGAAAAGCGGATGTGGTGATTGCCGACCTTCCGTGTTCCGGTCTTGGTGTCATGCGCAGGAAGACGGATATAAAATATAAGATGACATTACAGACAGAACAGGAACTCGTCTCCTTACAGAGAAATATGTTAGAAACTGTCTGTCAGTATGTAAAGGTGGGCGGAACATTGTTATATTCCACCTGTACAATGGATAAAATGGAAAATGAAGACAATGTCACATGGTTTTTAAAACAGCATCCGCAGTTTGAACTTGTGAAAATGCAGCAGATTTTTCCGCAGAAAACATATGGAGACGGATTTTTTCTGGCAAAATTACAGAAAAAAGCGTGAGAGACTTCCGGAACTTCTGATGAATGAAGGAGAATTATGGATCAAAAGGAAAAGACAGATATCAGATCGCTGAATCTGAAAGAACTGACTGTGTTCATGGAGCAGCTTGGAGAGAAAGCGTTCCGTGCAAAGCAGATTTACCAGTGGCTTCATGGGAAGCAGGCAGCGTCTTTTGAGGAGATGACCAATATCCCAAAGGTGCTGATCGAAAAGTTAAAAGAGAACAGTCATCTGGTCAGCATAAAACAGGAGGCAGTACAGATCTCCAAAATCGACGGAACGAGGAAATACCTGTTTCTGTTAGATGACGGAAATGTCATTGAGAGCGTTTTCATGCGATACAAACATGGTAATTCGGTCTGTATTTCTTCACAGGTGGGATGCCGCATGGGATGCAGATTCTGTGCATCCACATTAGACGGTCTTGTGCGGGGACTGACACCCTCTGAGATGTTAGACCAGATTTATCAGATCGGAAGGGACACCGGCGAGCGGGTTTCCAATGTGGTCGTGATGGGAACCGGGGAGCCAATGGATAATTTCGATAACCTGTTAAAGTTCATTGAACTTCTGACCGATGAAAATGGATTAAATATCAGCCAGAGAAATGTGACAGTATCCACCTGTGGAATTGTTCCGCGTATGCGGGAACTTGCGGACAAAAAATTACAGATCACGCTTGCATTATCCCTGCATGCATCCACGCAGGAAAAGCGGCTGGAATTGATGCCGGTCGCAAATAAATATGAGATCCATGAAGTGATCGATGCATGTAAATACTACTTTGAACAGACGGGCAGAAGAGTTACATTTGAGTACAGTTTAGTGGGAGGCGTGAATGACACGGACGAGGATGTAAGGAATCTGTGCAGACTGATCAAAGGCATCAACTGTCATGTAAACCTCATCCCGGTAAATCCAATCAAGGAGCGCGACTATGTGCAGCCGGATGTGAGAGTGACAACGGAATTTAAGAACAAACTGGAAAAAAACGGGATCAATGCAACCATCCGCAGGGAGATGGGAAGAGATATTGACGGAGCCTGTGGGCAGCTTCGAAAACGTTATATGGGAAGTTGACTTGTTCTTTTACAGTACGTGTGATAGAATAAAGTGCGTCGGACAGAGTCCGCGCAGATAACAATGATAAGTGAAGTTTATGAAACATTCCGCATGGAATGCACAGATGTAGCAGTAAGAAAGGCAGGAATTGGTAAATGAAGACGTTTTCCATGACACATATTGGAAGGCGACGTGAGATGAATCAGGATTATATGTATACGTCTGAGAACGCAGTAGGAAAGCTGCCGAACCTTTTTCTGGTTGCGGATGGCATGGGCGGTCACAAAGCAGGTGAGTATGCTTCCAGATTCACAGTAGAAAAGATTGTAGAGACGATTGAAACATCCGGACAGACAGAGCCGGTAGCAGCAATGAAGGAAGCTGTGGAGGCGGCAAACAGAGGTCTTTTGGAAGAGGCGGGCAGGGATGCCGCCAAGGCAGGAATGGGAACTACAGTGGTAGCTGCCACAGTGATCGGAGATCATCTGCATGTTGCCAATGTAGGGGACAGTCGTTTATACTTAATAAATCACGAAGCTATCAGGCAGATCACAAGGGATCATTCTCTGGTAGAAGAGATGGTCCGTTTAGGAGAGATGGATAAAGCGGATGCGAAAGATCATCCGGATAAGAACATCATCACACGGGCGGTGGGCGTTGTTCCCGAGTTGTCCGTGGATTTTTTTGAGGTTGAGTTAAAGCCGGGAGACACAGTTTTAATGTGCTCGGATGGTCTGACGAACATGATCGAGGATGAAGAGATCAAAAAGATCGTGCTCGGACAGAGAGATATTGTTGAGAAAGCAGAAAAATTAATAGATACTGCCAACGAGAATGGCGGAAAAGATAATATTACGGTTGTGTTGATAGAACCATTTTCTGATGAGGTGAAGGAATGTTAACGGAAGGTATGTTTGTTGGAGATCGTTATGAGATCGTAAACAAGATAGGAACTGGCGGAATGTCAGATGTATACAAAGCGAAAGATCATACACTTGGACGTTTTGTAGCGATTAAAGTATTGAAACCGGAATTTTCGGAGGATGTCAATTTTGTGACAAAGTTCCGCACGGAAGCCCAGTCGGCGGCCGGATTAGAACATCCGAATATTGTAAACATCTATGATGTAGGCAGCGAAAATGGCATGCATTACATCGTGATGGAGTATGTGGAAGGAATCACTTTAAAAACTTATATTGAGAAAAAAGGACAGCTCACATTCAAGGAGGCTGTCAGCATTGCGATCCAGGTGGGAAGAGGTATTGAGGCTGCCCATAACAAAGGCATTATCCACCGGGATATCAAGCCGCAGAACATCATTATCTCCACAGAGGGAAAAGTAAAAGTCACAGACTTTGGTATCGCAAGAGCCGCAACATCCAACACGATCAGTTCCGATGTGATGGGATCTGTTCATTACGCATCCCCGGAGCAGGCGAGAAACGGCTTTGTGGATGGCAAGAGTGACATTTATTCCCTTGGTATCGTAATGTATGAGATGGTGACCGGAAGAGTACCGTTTGACGGAGATACGACCGTTGCGGTGGCGATCCAGCATCTGCAGGAGGAGATCGTTCCACCGAGTGCTTACGCACCAAATCTTCCGATCAGTATGGAAAAGATCATCTTAAAATGTACGCAGAAGAATCCGGACAGACGCTATGAGTCCATGACAGCGCTGCTTGCAGATTTAAGAAAAGCGTTGATCAGCCCAAATGAAGACTTCGTTGTGATCGCACCGGTTTCCCAGGAGAAGACACGTGTGATCGGGGAAGAAGAGATCAATAAGATCAAGCAGGAAACAAGCAATATTTATCTCAGCGATGAGGATGTTGTGTCACATAATCAGAATCACAGAGACAAATTTGAAAAGCGTGACCGCTTCGAAGAGGATGACGAGGACGACGAAGAGGCATATGATGATGATGAACTCGAAGAGATGAATCCGAAAATGGATAAGGCGATCACGATCATGGGGATTGCTGCCGGTGTCATCATTGTCGCACTGATCATTTTTATTCTGGTAAGCTTCTTCGGAGATTTTAAATTCGGAGGATCTTCCAACAAAGCAAACACTGAGACATCCGAAACCCAGACAGACGGAATTGAAGTGCCGGATCTGAAGGGTCTTACATTCGACGAGGCAAAAGAGCAGCTCAATGCAAAGGGTCTCGGAATCAAGAAGAATGCGGGAACCGTTGCATCTGACCAATATGATGAGGGACAGATCGTAAGCCAGACACCGGATGCACTGACAAAGGCAGAGGCGAACACAACAGTGGAAGTTACCTTAAGCAGCGGAAAAGGAGAGGTTTCCGTTCCTTCCGTGACAGGCATGGATGAGACAACTGCTTACAATACACTGACAAATTCAGGATTTACTCCGGTAAAAGATTATGCATACAGTGCGGATGTCGCACAGGGAAATGTCATCGAACAGAGCCCGAATGCGGGATCTCTTGCAAAAGCAGGGGACAATGTCAAGATCGTGATCAGCCGTGGTAAAGAGCAGGCAGAGACAACAAGTGTAGCAGTACCTGGCGTGACAGGACTTACCGAGGATGCAGCAAGATCTGCCATCCAGAATGTCGGTCTTGCCGTTGGTAATGTGTCAAGCGCCTACAGTGACAGCGTGGCAAGCGGACAGATCATTTCCCAGAGTCCGGTTGCAGATACAGCAGTGGATGCTGGAACCGCAGTTGATTTTGTGGTAAGTATGGGTGCAGAACCAGCACAGGAAGTAAAGCCTACTACTTATAAGATCAATCTGAACATCAAAAAACCAAATAATGAATCCGTGGCAGCAGCCAATATTTATCTGTATGATGGAGCAGACGGAACAGGTAATATCTTAGAGCAGTGGACGAACCAGTCTATCTCCTTATTCGGGGAGGAAGGTCTCAGCATTTCCAAATCCGGAATGTTAGCATCCAGCGGTTCATTAAAGATTGACTGGCTTGGAGCAGATGGACAGCAGCTTGGATCATCCCAGATCGTGTCTCCAATCTCATTCAAGGCAGAATAATAACAAAAGGTAATATATGCAGGGAAAGATTGTAAAAGGAATTTCCGGGTTCTACTACGTTCATGTAGGAGAACCCGGAATTTATGAATGTAAGGCAAAAGGTGCGTTCCGCAATCAGAAGATCAAGCCGCTGGTCGGAGATGATGTGGAGATTGCGATTGTTGACGAAGAAACAAAAAAAGGAAACATTGAAAAAATCCTGCCGCGGAAAAATGAACTGATCCGCCCGGCAGTTGCGAATATCGATCTGGCGCTGATCATTTTTGCAGCGGCAAAACCGCAGCCAAACTTTAATCTGTTAGACCGTTTTCTGATCATGATGGAATATCAGGATGTTCCTGTGACGATCTGTTTTAACAAAAAAGATCTGTTAGAGGAACAGGCGATTGAGGAATTTGCGGGTGTATACAGAAAGTGCGGCTATTCCGTTCTCTATACCAGTGCAGAAAAAGAGGAGGGGATCCGCGAACTGCATGAGCTGTTAGATGGCAGGACAACCGCGGTCGCAGGACCTTCCGGCGTTGGAAAATCATCACTGGTGAACCGTCTCCAGCCAAATGTGCAGATGGAGACCGGAAGTATCAGCAGAAAGATCGAGCGTGGAAAGCATACGACACGCCATTCGGAGATCATACCGATCGCAGCAGATACATACATTATGGATACACCGGGATTCAGTACGTTATATATTCCGGGATTTGAGAAGGAAGATCTGCAGAATTTTTATCCGGAATTCAAAGAGTATGAGCCGTATTGCAGGTTCAAGGGATGCAGTCATATCAGCGAGCCGGACTGCGGTGTGAAAGAAGCACTGGCAGAAGGAAAGATCAGCCCGCTGCGCTACGAGAACTATAAGCTGCTCTATGAAGAATTGAAAGATGTAAAAAAATATTAGAAAAGATATTAAAATATCATTGTGCATGAGAATTATGTTTTCAAAATTACTTTGGAGGAAAAAGTTATGAATTGTTTATCACCATCCATTTTATCCGCAGATTTTGCAAATCTGGGAGAACAGGTGAGAATGTTGGATGAGGCAGGCGCACAGTATGTACATATTGATGTGATGGATGGAATGTTTGTGCCAAGCATTTCATTTGGTATGCCGGTCATCAAGAGTATCAGAGAGTGCAGCGATCGTATTTTTGACGTGCATCTGATGATCGAGGAACCGGGAAGATATATTGATGATCTCGCAGAAGTGGGAGCGGATCTCATCACAGTACACGCCGAGGCGTGTAAACACTTGGACCGCACGATCGAGGCAATCAAAGAAAAGGGACTGCTTGCAGGTGTGGCATTAAATCCGGCAACTCCGTTGTCTGCGATTGAATGGATACTTCCAAAGGTTGACATGGTGCTGATCATGTCCGTCAACCCGGGATTTGGAGGACAGAAGCTGATCCCTTACACCGTCGAAAAGGTCAGGGCGTTAAAGAAAATGATCGACGAGAAGGGACTTAAGACCGACATCGAGGTAGATGGCGGCGTGAATCTTGAAAATGTGACAGAAGTCATGGATGCCGGTGCCAACATTATCGTGGCTGGCAGTGCAGTGTTCAAGGGCGACATTTCTGAGAATGTGGAACGTTTTTTAGATGTATTAAAGGAGTAGTATGAGACATTGCATCATTGTGGTAGGCGGACATATCAATGACATTTTTGCAAAAGAGTTCATAGAAAAAGAAAGACCGGAGCTTTGCATTGCGGCAGATTCCGGGATGAACTTTTTCTATCGGAATAAGTTGACCCCGGACTGGATCATCGGAGATTTCGATTCAGCATCCAGTGAGGCGTTAGATTATTTCGGCGGACAGCCTGATATTTCATGGATCAGGTTAAACCCGGTCAAAGACGATACGGACACGGAATCGGCGATCCGGAAAGCAATTGCGCTTGGAGCAGAGAAAATTACGCTGCTGGGAGCAACCGGAACAAGAATCGACCATTTGCTTGGAAATATTGAACTTCTGGGGATCGGACTGCAAAATCATATTCCAATCCAGATTGTGGACGAGAAAAACAGAATCCGCATGATCACGGCAGGAATCACGCTCGAGAAGGAAAAACAGTTTGGAAAGTTTGTGTCTCTGATCCCTTATACGAATGTAGTAAAAGGTCTTACGCTGACCGGTTTCAAGTATCCTCTGGATCATTATGATTTCAAGGGGTTCTGTTCGCTTGGTGTGAGCAATGAGATCATTGCGGAGAGTGCAGAGATAGCCTTTGAAGAGGGAATACTGATCGTGATCGAGGCGAGAGACTGAGGATAGCCTGATGGCTGATAATAATAAAACAACAAAAATTGATTTTAAGGTTTAAAAAATGAGGCTGATATGGTATAATACAAGACTGTATCAGACTCTTTTTGCTTGCAAAGCAGAAGGAAATTCATTTTACAAACAAAGATTGAAAAGAAAGAAAAATCAGGTGTAGTAAAATAACATAGAAAGGCGAAAATCCTTGAAAACAAAGGATTTTCAGACAGGTATATTAAGAAATGAAATTAGGAATCGTTATATGAACTCCTATTTCATGTATCTCCATAAAGAGTCATAAATCTCTATAAAACCGCATATATACTGGGTTCGTGGCAATTTGTTCTCGCATGTAACTTGTTATAAATTATTATATTTTATAGAAAAATGGTACTCTCGTTGTACTCGGTATGGTACTCGATATTCGGGAGACCAAGAAAAAATATCAACATTATTTCATTTGTAACAAGCTATATTGAGACCCAGGTTAGCAAATATAAATCGAAAAATGATTTTGAATAATTGCCTATGCATTCCTGCTTCATGTAGGTGATGTGTAGGCTTTTTTGGAGGAATAAGAACTAGAGCAAGTATTCGTAACAATGGATTCTGTTGAAGAGGACCCGTACGATTGGACTAAATCTTTTTTAGAAGAATATGGTATAGATTCCTCTTTGGATTCTATCCAGATGTTTCATCTTACAAGACGTTTAAATGGAACAGATCTAATGACTAACAATAATTTAGAACAGCTTTTGATGGGAGAGACACCGGTATCTGAGTTTTTTAAAAGATATGATGTAACTTTTAAAAAGCACGATGGACATATGGAAATGTATTATAAAGGTTATTTACAACCTTTGGATGACGAGTTTTATTCGGGACCGGGAAATATGGCGTACATCAAGTCAAGGCTGGGATATTTTGATGCTCAAGACTATTGCGTAAATGGCTTTGCGTTTAGATCACATTTAGAAATGCAGTCTTATTATCGGTCTCTTTCACGGTGCCCTGAATTAGTGGACAACATAGGAAGATTTCTTGAGATAGATAATATGGTGGTAGATTACTCTAATAACAGCAGATATTATTGTATTGAATATTTGATTCCTCTTTCGGAAGTTATTTTTGATTTAGCAAATCCACTGGAATCGGAATTAGAAAAAACTCTTATATTTCTTGTAAATGCTATAGTCAGGTTATACAAAGAATGGAGACATAGTAGTTTTATTTGCGATGATAATCTGATATTAAGGCTTGAAGATGATGTTGAAACAGAGAAAGAATGGTTTGTTAATGCTGAAGAATTGCAATTGTAAGACTAAAATAGAAATGGGGACATAAAATGGCAAATACAACAGAACGCATTGGAGTATCATATTGTTCTTTAATAGCATCAAAGACGGAGTGGATGTTTAGAGAACAACCTATTGATGATATAGGTATTGATGCACACATGGAACGAACTGATAAGGATGGTAAAGTTCAGCAACTTTTAGCATTACAAATAAAAAGTGGTGAAAGCTACTTTAAAGAAAATAAAGGAGAGTATGTCGTTTTTCGTGATATAGATGATAGGCAGTATAATTATTGGACGACGAACACATTACCTTGTATTGTCGTGCTCTATAATCCTAAGGATGATATGTGTATTTGGCAAAAGCTTACTGCAGAGACTATACAAAAAACGCGTGGTGGAGATGGAAAAGGATACTATGTTAATGTGCCGATAGATCAAGTGTATTTAGATGACAAGTCGAATGAACTCTTGCTCACATTTACAAACTTACCAGAGCATATGACTAATTATAATTTTTTACTTTCACAAAAGAAATTCATGCAGATAATTAAAGACGGCGGCATAGTGAAACTGCATTCGGAGGAATGGGTTAATAAGTGCAGTGGCAAAGGAAAAACGGAACTGATTGTGGATGATGGAAATACCATAACGACATATTCATATCCATATTGGTTTCCATATACTTTATATACAGATGTTTTTCCGAGATTGTTTCCGTGGGCCGATTTTTCTGTTGATGAAGATTATTATGAAGAAAACGACGAGGCCTTATGGCGTGAACTTAATTGTCATTATGACAAAGAAGATGATGAATGGATTGAGGTCGGCGAACCATTTGAAGTATTTCGTGAGTCTCTTGATCCTATTAGATACATAGATCATGCAGGAGAAGTGGCCGAGTATATGCTTGTTTTAAGCTTAAACGAATTGGGAGAGTCATTCTTGAAAATTGATAAGTATGTATCGCAACCTCGTCCTTATTCGTGCACTAGACCAAATGTAGGAGGAGATTTGAAATGAAAAAAATATCACTTAGTAGTTTTGAAGAGAAGACAGATTCAACTAGAGAAGAATATCAGTTAGATCCTACAGAAGAATATGTAATCAATTTTGAAGAAGAACTTCCATTTCAGTCTGCAATAATGAGCTCTTTTCAGATTATGGGAGCCCCACCGGCACTAAAGAATTACCATGCTTGGTTGTATAAAAACAATTTTAGCTATGAAATGCCTAATCCAACGAATGAAGTTGTTGCTCCATTCTATGGTGTAGGTCCTCTATGGAAAACTGAGTATTCTCAGGGCATTGTTGTTAAGGCAGAAGATGACGATGATTATTATATAGTGATGGAATGCAGCAGCAAAAATAAAGGATATAAGCATACCAAAGTTATTCTTACGATGGGTGGATGTATGTAATGAAGAGCGAGCCAGGGCATTTAGCTCTGGCTCAAAACTGTGTTAGAAGTCATCGTCTTCGTCATCATTTCTCCAACCGGAGTTAAAGTGTAGTTCACCGGTGTCCATGTCCATTGACATATTATCACCCATTCGCATATGCAGATCGCCATCAGAATCAATTCCCATATTGCCGGAGGTCTGGTAAATGAAATCTCCATCATCATAGTCAAAAATTGGATTACGCATGTTAAGCCTCCTTTTTCTCATACTGTTTGATAAAGGTGTTGTAGGTTTTCTTTAATTCATCAATAAGGAACTGTACTTCTTTATCCTTAGAAGATACGGTCACATTGATAACATTGGTTATAAAGCCTGTAGTGTTTTTAGAATAGAAAGGCATATAGTAGGCTATGAATCCATTTTCAGGATAAAAATAGTATTCTCGCCAAGCTTCTCTGCGGAAATATGCCTCGTCATAATAATTGTTATTAGGGGTCGCACTATAAAGCTCTTTGCAGCTGGCATTACTCTTATCTACCAATTTTTGTAGTTTTCTCTGCACCTTTTTGTTATGCTCTATGGCCTTTTCTAAAAAGAGCTTACTTTCGAATGTCCTTTTGCTGCTGATTAAAGCATCTAATACTTGACCGGCGTATGGAAAGACAAATGTACTTCGTAATGAATTAAGTTCTGCTTCCGTATCAAATTCTTCAAAGAAGTATGAAATAGCAGTGTTTTCGCTTGCAGCAATTCTGTCAATCATCTGCTCAACGTTAGAAGATGAGGGCAGCTGCTTATCTTTTAATGTCCAATGCTGTATCGGGTTAATAGTATACAGTAATGGAATCTCTCTTGCGTGAAGAACGCTCAGCATTTCTAAATCATTGTCTCTGATAGCCAAAGCTATCATCTTAAAGCGAAGATCATCTTGGCTTTTCATACGTGAGTCTAAAGTATCAAGAAATCCTATTTCACGCCGTTTTATTGATGTTCCTGCACCAAATCCAAGATAATATTCTTTTTTATCTTCCCCTACGAACCATATATAGCCTTTTTCTGTGAGGTATTTTAGAAAAGGATAATTGCCTGCTTCAAGGGCATAATCAATAGCTGTTTTGTCATATTCATCAGGATTAAGAATGAGTTTATCATCTCTCAGTATATATGCTTCCCATTCTACCGGATCTTTTGAAAAAGCGATTGAATAATTGGTTTTTCTATTTAGTACAGGAGTGAGGGCAGTTCCGGCACTTAGAATATCCTCAAATGATACTCCCAATAAATCAGAGAAGATCGGAAGGTCTTCGATCTGAACGCCCTTCTTCCCATTTTTTATTTGGCAGATACGATTTTGCATCTTCTGTATATCATCAGGATTAGCTTCGCCGTCACGTAGTGTGAGATATGCGATACAAAACTGCCGGTCATTCTTATATTCACTGTTCTTAATCAAATCACCAAGGTGTTTTCCTATTTTTTCATTATTGGTCTTAAACATAAGTCATCTCCTTTGAGATAAGCATAAGGATATATATGCTAAAAAGATATAACTAATTAGCATATGCATTTTGCATATGTAAATTATAAACACTAAAAGTATATGTGTAAAGCATATGTTTTTGAGAAAAGGTGGGTATATATGCTGATTTCCACTTGAAGTGTAGTCACTGACTACATTATAATTACAGTAGGATACACGCAATGACTACATTAGTAAAGGAGAGTGCCTATGAAGACTGAAGTTTATAACGTAGAGGGAATTGAGGTTGAAAAAACCTCTAAGGATGATACCGAAGCAGAGCGTCGTAAGATGGCTTATGCTTTTAAAATGATCAGAGTGCAGTCAGGTATGAATCGTAAGGACTTTTCCGAATGGCTTGGCATTCCTTATAGAACAATGCAGGAGTGGGAACTTGGCCGTCGTGTTATGCCGGAGTACGTTCTTCGTTTGATTGCTTATAAGGTTATCAACGAGAAGAGAAAGGGGGCATTCGATTATGAGAATAGTTAAAATGCTTATTGCACTCCCAATGATATTGTTGCTTGGAATAATTCGTTTATTGGCACCTGCTATATCATGGCTTTATTGCAGGGCGACAAGCCTGGTGGCGTACATGTATCAATGTAAATTACGAGACGATTGTGATTTTGTGTAATTGGGTGGATGGGTTGAATAGTGCGAAGAAGTCACAGAAAATAGAATAGCTTTAAATATAAGTGGAAATATTTTTGCTAATATCTCCACTTATATTTTGCGAAATTTTGTTATCTCTTTCCAGTTACTCGGAAATCCCATATATTCAAAAAGATCATTCAACTTCAAATTTGAATTCTGCTTTTCATATCGGTCAAAAATATGCAATAATTGCTTTTTAAACAGTAAAAAATCGATCTTTGGAAGTAGATAACGAAAAGTAATGACTACACTAAACAAGTCATTTTTTCCATATACATATTTTGAACCGTTTTTAGAAATGCCTAATTTTTTATGTAACAACGTATCTGGAATATCAATATATGTGTGATAGGAAAACAACCTTTCGTTATGAGCACATACATTTCGATACAGAGTTAATACCTTTAAATATTTTATCATCTCATTTTTTTTGACATTTCCAAAATCCTGGCAAATTGTTCCTTGCATATTTTGAGGTAAAAATTCAAACATTTTAGATATTTGACCAAACGTAAGGGTATTCATAATCACCCATAACGGAATATTATGATATTTGTTACGCTGGTAAACAAGATATTCATGATCCTTGTTTTTATTCGCCATCATATCTAGCATTTTGATTAATTTAGTAATTCCATTTTTATTTTTGGGAATATTGCCATAATTATTGGAATTAAGATATTCTTCTTGACGTTCTCCATGTTTTTTACAGAAGTGATAAGAAATGGACGAACGCATTTTTCTTTCTACGCGACATAAATATTTAAAGAATATTCCACGTAACTCTTCATCAAATTCATAAAGAGCAACTATATCTTCAAAACATGCTTCATTAACGTATTTGCGGGTATGAATATCAATAAAAGGATGTTTATATCCGCCAATTAATGCATAGTAACTGATATTCTGCAGGGATTCTACCGCAAAATCATCATCTGTAATAATCAGATTTTTTTCATTTTTCAGTTTTTCAACCTGTGCGGTATATGTAATAAATGGTTTGCTCATATGTACCTCGCTGCAAAATGTTCCAGATAAAGAAAAAAGGAGAGGGGCCTCGGCACCCTCCCCCGATCACAGGCTTCTCAAGTTTCTGCAATCTGATCACTAAAGATAATATAACTGATATAACTAAGAAAGTCAACCAGAAATTACCTTAATCATAGTATATGATATGATTTATATTTTATGTTTAAAGCAGATTATTTTGTATAGTTTGTTAATTAATCATGTTGAATACCTGCATATTTGTTTTGGCGAAGCTTGAAAGCAGGACGTCCCCCCTCTAAAATATCGCAAATCTGAGTTTGAATACCATTTTGATTTAGAATACCTTTTAATGGAACTCCAGTATCATCGGTTAATATCTCATCATTTTCTATCGCACCACTACGATATTCAAATCTCTTTTCTGCATTTTCAGTTCCAATCCCATCTTGATTTGCAATAATAATTTCTTCTGCGTCAGCACCTAAAACAACATTAGCATTATGAGTAACAATAATTATTTGACGTTCTTTCTTTTTTCGTCTAATGTATTGAACGAGGTCGTTATAAATAGATCGATTATCTAAGTCATCCTCTGGCTGATCAATTAATATTGGACATTTGCTATCCTCAAGACTGATTAACATTTCAAGAAGAACCAACGCCTTTTTACCAGGAGACATACTTTCAATAGAATCATTTCCGCTTTTTACTATATAATGAATGTTATACCAATTTTTGAAAATATAAGATAACACATCGGTTAGTGTGTTTCCTGCTTTAAATGATAATCCACCATATTTTTCTGGCTCTTCCCATGCATTCCAAAGAGTTGAAAGGAACTGCTTCCCATAGTCCTCTGGTTTTAAATCTGTAAGATCATAGTTATGTTTAGTTCTAAAAGGTGTAAAGTTCTTGTTGTTAAAAATTCGAGCTAAACATTCCATAAATTCTGTTTGTTTCCAAACAATCTCGGCATCAAATATCAAAGAAGTATTTCTTGAAGTTCCTGTGGATCTTATGATTTTACCAAAAGTAGTATATATATCCAAATAATCTGATTGAGATGCAATAATTTTTTCTTTTATTTGATTAATACTTTTGAGAAGATCTTCTTTTTGTGTCTCACGTTCGATTGCAGATTGTAATAATTTACGTTCAGCATTAATGCGAGTTGTTAATTTTCCGAGCTGTTCACTTTGAGCAACTTTTTCCTTTAAAGATTCATATTCTTCTTTTAATAAGTTTAAATTATGATTATTTTGACTAATGGATGATTGCAAATTCTTACAATTTGAATTGATAATAGTTTCCCATTTAGACAAAATTTCTTGATTTAAAGCTGTCAATGCAGAATTTAAAGTATTTTCAGTAACTGGAAAATCCTTAGAAAAATCATGTTCGATCGATAATCCATCTAGGCAAGAAAAATATCCAGGAACTACAACAGATACCTTAAAAATCTTTTTTTGATTTTCTAATTCATAGTGTAGTTTTTCATTTTTTAAAACAATAGACTCAATATTTTTTTCCACTTCGTTAAAACGATTAATTTCTTCCGGAGTAACATTTACTTTTTGTGCCAGTACCTCTCTCTCTGATTCTAATTGCTGAATAGTTGAATTGTAGGTCGATGAAGAACCGTCTTTCTTTATCAATTCATTTAAATCCGTCAATTTCGTTTTATCAGCAATTAATTCATCAATTAATAATTGGACTTTCTTTTGAATTTTGTCAGTATCTGCTTTTAAATTTTCATAAGCTTTTTTAATATCTGGTTCTTGTAACAATACATCAAAAATAATTTTATTGATAGCAGTCATCTCTTCTGGATTATCAATAGTACTGTTCAAAAAAGTTTGAGGGATATAGACTATTTTTCTTCCATTACTTGTACCATCTTTCCATGTGACGGTGGTCTTAACACTGGGAAATGTGTTATGCGGTAAACGTCCTTCTTGTTGTAGAGCATAATCATTATCAATGGCTCTTGCCATTTGACGTAGTAACATTGATTTTCCAGTAGATTTTCCACCAATTATGCATGTTAATGAACTATTAAAATATATAGGAGCTTCTTGAAAAGCTTCATTTTCAAATCTTACCGAATCAATTATTTGGTGAATATCTCCAATATCAGGTTGTTCATTTTGAATACAAACTCGTTCGGATGGTTCATAAACAACTTGCAGTAGTCCTTCAAAAGTCAGTTCAGATTTCACCCAACAATGTCGGTCTTCAGCAGGCTTAAACATTTTCTGATACTCATGTGCATCCGAGCCCCATATACAAGGTTTAATTGAGCCAAATTCTTTAATTTGGGCATCTTCTCTGTCGGATGCCAATGCCCATTTTACTGTTTTTTCATTAGATGTAAGCAAACAATGACATTGTTTATATATATTTCTTCTAGTAGAATAATCACGTCCATTCCAACTAATCTGGGACAGATCTTCATCAACAGGCACAGTAATAAGATATTTATTCCTAAATGTAGGATTATTCTCAAGTACTTTTTGTATATCAGCATAATTTACAGTTACATGATTTAGGCCTACTAATAAGTCGGAACCAGAATCATTATTATTGTTCTTTATTTGACTTCCTAATTCTTTTATATTTGAAAGGGTTAATGATCGCGTATTTCCACTATCATAGTTAAAAGTCAATCGATGTAAAAAATTTTCTTCGATTTCTTGTATTGTTATATCATTAGAAAAAATAACATGATAATTCACCGAATTTGCATTTCGACCAACAAAATTTTCTAAACGTAATTCAATATTAGGAAAAATAAAAATTTTTTCTATTTTACGGCGTAGCTCATCATCTGGAAAACATTGGAGCATTTTAGAAGGAGAAGAAAGATACTTTTCTTTTATGCGTTTGTATCCTTCTAACATAAAATAATCTGTAATTCCGATTGCAGAAACATTATTTTCAACAGCTAATGTGAAAAGTTTTTTTACATATTCATCAAATTCCGTTTCTAAATCACTTTCAGTCAATTCAAATGGATTAAATCCATAATTATTATTTAAAATGGAATATGGGGTGTGAATATGAAAATCCCATTTACGCCATATAGAACCATAAGAGCATTGCATACAAAATACCTCCTTTGTAATTGCTATCTTTTTTATAAATTATCATTTATCTCATTAAGTATTACTCTGGGTCATCCAATAGGGGCGAGTAGCATCCCTGTTGGCACACGATTTTCCGTCAGGAAAGTCTAGTGTGTTATACCTTTATGAAATTGTGGCTGCCGGGAAGAAATTCTATATCCTTGCGATTATCCAAAATTCCCGGCATTCTGTGCTGAAAGGTACGCCGTAATGAAGTCACCTGAAAGAACAGAACTGAGTCTGAATATTAGCATGACAATGCTGTTATTCAGACGATGCCACATTTAAAGAAAGGTATATCCATACTTCCGTTAGCCATCCTCTGAATTTTTCTCAGATACACTATTGTCACAGATATATTTTGCCAAATTCTGCACCATTGCAAGTCCCTCATCATTCAGATCTGTTGTCTGTCCCATATAAAAAGCTACTGCATTTGCTACGTCAGTACTTGTAATATCAGAAACCGGTTTATCAGGCAATGCGTTCCGAATTATCTGTATCGCTTCGGCTGTAGCAAACGCTTTTATTGGTTCTTTTCTCTGTATACCAGATTTAACATCACGTAATATTGCCATAAACTGAATCTTGATTTTTTCAATATCTGCTTCATTTGCTCCTAATCTCTGTGAGCTTAAAAACTGCTTATCTTTTATAATCTCTTTTCTTTTTGAGGGTTCTACAGTCATCAAATCAGTCAGTTGATCAACAGCCAAATCAATGGCCTTATTTCGTGCCATTATACCCTCAGCAATGGTATCATCAAAATAATTCCGAATCATAATACATAATTTTGGAAAATGTTCATGTTCCAATAATCGGTTTAAAATATCTACATCTATTCTTGTGGTAATCAGTCTCGTTACTGCTTCTTCCGACAGTCCAAGTTCCGATATATCAAAACTTTTGGGGTGAAGTAATCTGAGTGATTCCAAGCAGATAGTCAGTAGAAACATGAAAAAACCTGGCGGCATCTATTACAATGCTTATATTAGGATTTTTTGTTTCACCGCTCTCAATACGACTGATTTGTGAATGAGTCACATGAAGCTGATCAGCCAACTGTTTTTGGCTTAAATCATGGTCTTTCCGCAAATTACTTAATCGGTATGCAAGACTTGTTTCATCTTCTATTAAATCAGATTTTCCCATTGTTTCGTCACCTCCTAAACTACTTCCATTATATCTGTGCCTGTGCAAATTTGCAATTTTTTATCAAATCGTATTCGTGATTTTCATTGTACGTGAATAAATCAGGTGCGCGATTTTTTCATGCTAAACTGTCAACATGATCGATCAGACAGAACCTTGAAAACTAAATGACCGTTCCGGAGCTTTATAAACCGCCACAATTTTCTGATCAGAAAAGAGCACTCACAAAGAGACGACACAGCGCCGAGAAGGGTTGCCTGTCAAGAAAGGATCTGGATAAAACGGCACAGCTTTAAATTCAAACTTAAATTAGGAGGAAAATAGAATGAGATTATTTGAAACAATAAAAGAAACTGTAACAGTCGAACAGGCTGCAGAATATTATGGCATGAAAATTGGAAGAAACAACATGATCTGTTGTCCATTTCATAATGACCATCATCCAAGTATGAAACTGAATACCACTTATTACTACTGCTTTGGTTGTGGTGCTACCGGAGATGTGATTCAGTTTGTTGCAAATCTATTCGGACTGAGTAACTATGAAGCCGCCAAGAAAATTGCTGTAGATTTTGGTATTACACCAGATAATCCGCCAGTAATAACAGCTCTGAAAAAGCCAGAGTACATGGAAACAAAAAACAGACAGAAAGAATTATGTGAATGTCAGAAAATGGTCTGCGAATATCTTCATTGTCTGGAAAAATGGAAAGCACTGTACGCACCGGAACGACCAGATTTACCTATGGATGAACGATTTGAAGAAGCCTGTGAAAATTTGAGTTATATCGAATATCTGGCAGATTATCTGACCTTTGCAGATGAAGAGGAAGGCTTTGAAGTTGTAAAATCTATGAAAGAAACAGGCTATCTGGAAGATTTGAAATATCTTTCAGGGGTTCGTGAGGAGGATGTATATGCAGAAGAAGCAAAAGCAGCTTAGTAATTATCCAGTTTGGTTTGACGGAACCAATATCAATGAAGCAGCCTTTTGTGAGGAATTTCTTCATACGCATAAAATACTCTTTTCCAACAATGCATTTTTTACTCCAGAGGGGCGGATTACTGATGATCTGCCCCTTCGTGGGGAAATATTTGAAAGTCTGAAACATTATGCCATCAACAATGTTCCACGCAAAGTAACAAATATTCTGGAAGTTATGAAACTGGCAGCTTATGTAGAGGATTTTCCACCAGAAGCTGCCACATGGCTGGCATTTTTAGAACAACTGCTCTACCCGGAAGATATTCCAACTTTGCAAGAGTTTATTGGGTATTGTCTGATTCCAAGCAACAAGGGACAACGCATGATGATTATAAAAGGCAATGGTGGCGAGGGAAAATCACAAATTGGTGCTGTTTTGAACAGCTTGTTAGGCACGAATATGAAAGACGGAAGTATCGGTAAAATTTCTGAAAACCGCTTTGCCAGAGCTGACCTTGAGCACATTTTATTGTGTGTAGATGATGATATGCGAATGGAAGCCTTGAAACAGACCAGTTATGTGAAATCTATCGTTACTGCTCAGGGGAAAATGGACTTGGAACGTAAAGGAAAGCAAAGTTACCAGGGATGGCTTTTTTCCAGATTACTTGCATTCAGCAATGGAGATTTACAGGCATTGTATGACCGTAGCGATGGATTTTACCGAAGACAATTAGTACTGACAACCAAAGAGAAACCTGTTGATCGTGTAGATGATCCCTATCTGGCAGAAAAAATGAAAAATGAAGCCGAAAGTATTTTTCTCTGGGCATTTGAAGGGTTACAAAGGTTAGTCCGTCAGAATTTTAAATTTACAGAAAGTCCCCGTATCAAGGCGAATCGTGAAAATGTGAAACGAGATAATAACAATGTACTGGAGTTTTTAGAATCAGAAGGATATATTCGCTTTCAGGCAGAGGCAAGTGCAAGTTCCAAAGAATTGTATGAAAGATATCGTCTCTGGTGTGAAGAAAATTCCATGACCGCATTAAAAAATCGAAGTTTCTCAGACACTATGATTGCTGTTCAGACAAAATATAAGCTGGAACATTGCAATACAATAAAAAATTCTGCCGGGAGACGAGTATGGGGATTTACAGGAGTAGAGGTTATTACAGGGGCTGTGAAAAAAGAATAGTTCCGAAAAAAAGAAAGACCAAGAGTTTATAATGAACTCAAGGTCTTTCTTTCTGTT
>ENA-OVGQ01000525-OVGQ01000525.1-human-gut-metagenome-genome-assembly--contig:-NODE-525-length-48689-cov-16.395916_pt1 | contig 48689 bp, 44 predicted proteins | sample MGYA00237774_ERZ505427 | MGnify/ENA primary metagenome ERZ505427 (study PRJEB26158, sample SAMN06016404) | human gut metagenome | biome: human gut; feature: ankylosing spondylitis patient; material... | reverse complement strand
GTAGTCGGCTGCCGTCATTTTCACTGCGATACGGTATTTCAGTTTCTCGGTTGCTTCCTTCTTGGGGCGACCTCCCTTGTTGCGTTCCTTGTGTTCCTTTGTCTGTTCCATATTTTATTCCTTTTAATTCGGTTACTGATTCAACTGTATAGACCGACGGGATGCCACCTCCTGCAATTTGGATGGTGGGTGGCAAGCGGTTTCGGTACACCCGAAACACAAACTTGCTACCTCCCAATCCTTAAGGAATGAGTTTCGGGCATCTCCCGTTTTTCTCATTCGGGATGTCATAATCCCAACCCTTTCTTCTTGGGTTTTACGATAGTTCTTGGCGGTGGACTAACGGCTAATTTCTGCCGGATTCCACGCAGGTAATCGTTCAGGTCTTTATGCCCTTTGTAGTTGTCGGAGAAGTCGCGGATGCGTCCGGCGAACTTCCTTTCCAATTCCCGATACGCCTTTCTTCCCGCCTCGTCATTGTCGAGCATGCAGTGGATACGTCCATACCCGTGCAGCACATCTATAGCTTTGGAAACATTGGCGGTCGAATTGAGGATGACGTAATCCTGCCTGTCAAGGTCGGGCAAGTTCGAGCAGTTCCTCTTCCGCAACGTGAGGAATGAAAGATAGTCCATCATGCCCTCGAATACAAGGCATTTCTCTCTCGCTTCTCCCTGTTGCCGAATATGGCTGATGTCTTTGGGTGCGACACAGCCTTTGAAAAAACGGTTACGCACTTCAAATCCTCCCGCCACATTCGGAAAACCGATGGCGAAATAGGGCTTGCCGTTATGGGTGAAGTGGAGCTCTTTACATTGCGCCTTTGCCAAAGCGATGTTTATGCCCCGTTCCTGCAAGTATCGGAGCAATGCCGGATGGGTGAGTTCGCCCACCTCCAAATGTTGGAAACTCGGTTCGGATGCCTGCTGGCGAAAAGAGAAAGATATGGGACGGATGTGTGGTGCCTGTTCCGCTATCTTGCCAAGCAGATAAGGCACATGGTCGGATGCGTACAGTACCCCTGCAAGTGCGATGATGTTACCACCTCTTCCCAGTCCATAATCGAACCACAGGTTGCGGTCGGTGTTCACCTTGAACGAGGCTTCCGTTTCCTGACGGAACGGGGATTTATACCACAGGCAGTTTCCCTGTTGCTTTACGGGCGAATAACCCAAACTTTGCAGATAGTCCGCAATTTTGATTTGTTTTGCTTCTTGGATGTTCATGATATAATTTCTATGGATTTGATGATGACTGTAAAAACGTTGATTTGATGAATGAGATATGTATTGTCCTATACGTTAATGCTTTATATTCTCAACATCTTCTCAACAAACCACTCACAAATAGAGAATCCAACAAACTGATGCTGTTTCCCTCTCAACTTTTCTTTTCGATTGTTGAGAATTTGTTGAGAGTGTATGCTGTTTATTATCAGTATGGTTATATCATTATTCATCAATTCAACAAAAAAAGAATAGTATTACAGGGATTCAAGTTGTTCCCTTGTGACGGTGTAGAAACGACCGACTCTTTTTATCGGCTCATATCGGCACTCCCGATTGTAATTGAATTGGTAAGTGGTATATGTAAGCCCGTTAGAGGCAGGAGTAAGTTTCCAACATTCCTGCAATACCTTTCTGACTTGGTGCTTCTCCACCTTTACCTGCGAATGTACCAGCAAAAGAAGAATGTCGTTGTGGCAGAACGAGAATGTGTCCGTGCCGACACTTTCCATAATGTCAAGGATAAGTTCGCACATCTCTATCTCCAATCGGTTGCGGTTGCTGCGGATAATCTTCTGCAAGGCTTCGGTATGCAGCAAAGAGGGCGCAAACCACATACGGCTTTCCTTTTCGGTGGAAAGTTGTCTGTATTGCAGGTAATACAGAAAGGCAGGTATCTCAGCTTTCAGCTTTTGCAGGAAGTCTGTGTCATCGGATTGCAGACGGTCTATCTTGCGCACCCAATAGCGTGTTTCACCTGCATCAATGATAACAGGCAGATACTCGTTGTTGGAGCATAGCACGAACTTGGCAAAGAACGCTATCTCGTCACGGTCTTTGCCTTTGGCTTCCACCTTGTAGGAAAGTGTGGTGCTGAGGTTCTTCAACCGCTCGCTGTCCTCCCTGCGGTTGAGCAATACCTCGTCCACCACGATGAGCAGTTTTCCTGCCCAGTCGGAATTGAACTGGCTGCGGAAGTCCTCGTTGGTATTGAAAGTGACATTGTTTTGAAACACAGCTTTCAGGAAGTTCAGGAATGTACTCTTGCCCGTGTTGCGTTCTTCTGATACCAACAGCAGGATAGGCAGTTTCTGCACGGGTTGCAGGTAGAGCAATTGAAGATAGTCCATGCCCAATTCATACTGTTCACCGAAGATATGGCGCACCAATGACCGGATACAGGGAAACTCGCCTTGTTGCGGACGGTGTCCTATCGGCTCGTAGAGGTTCAGGAACTTGTCCACCACGGGACGGTAGTCCACATGGTCGGGGACGGTGCAGAAGCCGTCGTACTTCGGCACGGTGGCGAGATAGTCCTTGCCGTAGTCCTGCCGCAGTGTTTCGTTGTTCCACACGATGCGCTTCTTCACATAGCCTCCGTTCAGACGGGGCTGGTTCACTAACTTGTAGAGGGTAGTACCCACACGGATAAACTCCTCATTTTCAAAGTTGCCTTGTTTCATTAGCACTTCATTTTTTTGTTTAATCAGTGCAAAACTCGGCAATTAGCGCAGAACGGATTAACAACTCACGCATACCTCACGTAAGATTTTCTTGGATTTGGCTTTATGACATACAACAAAAGCCCGAAGAAATGCCATTCTAATGGATTTTTCTTCGGGTTTGTCGTAATCGTACGTATGAATGGCAATACACCTATTCACATACTCGTATAAATACATTGTTGGCAATGGGAATACGCATAGGTCTCACTACTTCATGTCGTCATATCATTAGAACTTATGCCTGATAATTAGACATATCCCAACCATTTATACCCAGCGAAAAGAAGATATTTGTTTTCTCTTTTCGCAAGTACAGCCTTTTAAATATGGCATTGCGCACCTGTTCCGCACCGAAGCTGTCAATGCGGAAAGCAAGTGCGACTATCATCGGAAAGCTGAACACATCGGCATGATACCCGTTCTCCTGCCGAACATACTTCTGTACCTCGTATTCTTTTAATGCTCCACTGTTATAGATGTTTCTGATGGCAGAACGAAGTGTCGGAGCAATTACTCCGAACAGTTCCACCAATTCCGGCTCGCTCATCCAAATGTTTGAGACATTCTCCGGCATGATGATATTGCCGGATTCATTCACTGTTATGCTGTTTCTTCTCATACTCATGACATCGTTATTCCGTTAAACGTCTTACTCAGTTTGTCGCCGAACATGGTCAGGTCGTTGTCGAGCTTCTGCGTGGTTATCTTTGCGTAGAGTTGGGTCGTGACTATATTCGTATGTCCCAACACACGGCTTACGCTTTCAATGGGCATCCCCTTGCTCAAAGCTAATGTTGCGAAGCCATGACGACTGCAATGAAATGATATTGACTTGGTTATGCCACATTCCCTTATCATCCGTTTCAACGGTTTGCAGATAGACCAATAGTTCAAGCCGGGGAATATACGATTGTCTTTCTGCATCGGTCGGTAGCGTTCGACTATCTGCAAGGGTATATCCAGCAGCTTCACTTGGAAGGCGACTTTTGTCTTGTGGCGTTTGGACAATATCCACTTCTCGCCGTTCACCTCCACGATGTTGTCATTCGTCAGTTCCTGAATGTCCACGAATGACAAGGCGGTGAAACTGGCAAAGATGAAAATGTCACGGATGTATGCGAGCTTGCTGTCTGCAAACTCATGTGTCATGACCGCTTTCAGTTCATCCTCCGTCAGATATTCCCGTTCTTTCACATTGGGGCTGATATGAAACTGGATGAAAGGATTGCGCGGTATCAACCCGTTATAATGCGCTTTCATGACCACGCCTTTCAGCCACATACAGTTTGCCCATATCGAACCGTTCCGCAATCCGGCTTCAGTCGAGAGGTATGCGGCGAACTCCTTGATGAAATCGGGAGTAAGTTCCAACATGGACATATCGCTGCGTCTGTAAAACGACTTGATAAAGGCGGCTACATGGTTTCTTGCCCGTACACGTGCCCGATAGGTAGCCATTACCCTGTCTTTGCCTACCCGTTTCTTGAACACTTCGTTCTCACGGTCGAATGCTTTTAGCAGCGTCTCATACTCGCTGCCGATTCCCTGATAGGCGTTGCGCACCATCTCAGCCGTAACAAATGCCTCGCGGTCTGAAATGCGCTGGTAATGTTTGATGATTTGCGCCTTGATGTTGTCAAGGGCAAGGTTGATGTCTCGTGCCTCGCGGCTCTTGCCTTTCGCCTTGTTTCCTTTCACGTCCCAAAGCGTTTTCGGGATGTTCTGCTTACAACTGAACTGCGCCACAGTCCCGTTGATTGTCACTCGTCCCATGATGGGGACAATACCGTTTTTCTCCTTGCTGCCGTTCACGTAGAACAGAACCTTGAATGTGCTTCTTGCCATACTCGTTTTTTGTTTGCAAAGTTATTACTCAACGAGTTAGACCTTGATATGCCAACCTGTGCCACAAGCTGCCAAATACAACACGGTGTGTTAAAAATCACCATTCGGCGGGTAATGATTTGGAGACCGTTCTTCTTCATAAATCCGCTTTCCTTTACGTTACCTCGATTTTTCGCCTGTCCTCATTTGTCTTCGCAAACGCCTTATTGACAGGCATTACGAAGACATTTGTCCCTTTTTATTCGTCTTTTCCAGAGATTTATAGTAACATCGCCAATGAGCGAATGTACGAGCCTGTCAAGTCCGTATTCGATACTATCAGTACTGATAAGATAAAGAAAGAAAATTCCATTATTACAAGTATTTCGGATTTGCAATATGTCATTCCCGATCCTGATACGAGAAAGTTTGTTCAAACTATTCTCAGACGTGAAACTTCTGTTGACGAAATAAGGAAAAGACTACATGTTCCCATACTATTGCTTCATGAATGCGATAAGACACAGAAAGCAACTGAGTTGTCAGAGACTTATTTGGAAGAGATTAAGCGATACCATTTGGACCGAGCTGTCAACTATTTCAATATTCAGAACGGTAAGCAAAAGAAACAGAATGTCCATGGCTACGATAATATTCAATTCCATTTGATTCTTTTCCCTGTCCCTAATAAAAATGAGATTGTCAATTGGTTTGTAGAACGAGCTAAACAAATTAAGGAAGATGCTTGATTACGAGATATACTCCGAGTGCGATCAGATTAATGATTTGATTGAGAAGCGAGACTTGGCGACGGCTCGCTGTAAAGTGATCAATTTATTGGATAGAATGCAACAAGACGGGAACCAGTATAATCCTATGGTTAATCATTTCATCCGGGTTGTCGGTCTATTCCCATATATCGATAAAAAGACAGCATCATGGGACGATCAAGTCGTGGTCGAGGCATTCAAAGCAGATGTTGGCGATAAAACACCCGTAACACTGCATAGTGCCCAGTCTCGTGTTTTGAAGCGCCTATTGCTTGGCGAGAATATCGCTGTGAGTGCCCCTACGAGTTTTGGCAAAAGTTTTATCATCGACGCTTTCATTTCAATCAGAAAACCGGACAATGTGGTTATAATCGTTCCAACGATAGCCTTAGCGGATGAAACACGCCGCAGGATTGAACATAAGTTTTCTCGTTTCTATAAGATAATTACTACCACGGATGCCACCATTACAGAAAGAAACATTTTTATCTTTCCGCAAGAACGCAGCTTTGCTTATTTCGATAAGCTTGAAAAGATTGACATGCTCATCGTGGATGAGTTCTACAAGGCAAGTTCCATGTTCGATGACTCCAGAAGTTCCTCTCTGCTAAGTGCGATGATAGAATTGGGGAAAATTTCTCGACAACGGTATTACCTTGCTCCCAACATTCATAAAATTTCTGACAACGTCTTTACCGAAGGAATGCAGTTTATGCGTTTAACGGACTTTAAAACAGTCATTACAAAGGCGGCCCATCTTTATAAGAATTTGCCCAAAAGCGCAGACAAGGAGCAATTTAAAAAAGGACATCTTCTGAAAATTTTACAAAAAAAGAGAGCAAAAACGCTGATCTATGCCGGCAGTTATAAGAATATCGATACAATCTCGAATATCCTTGCCAATGATTTAGCGGTAAAAAAGACCTCACTTCTTCAGGATTTCAACGATTGGCTTAGAGTTAATTATGGACGTAAATTTTCGCTATGCAAGTTAAGTGAAAGAGGAATTGGGGTACATAATGGCAAGATGCACAGATCATTGAGTCAAATACAGGTCAAACTTTTTGAGCAAGAAGAAGGTATTGACACAATGGTTTCCACATCTTCGATTATTGAAGGTGTAAATACTCAAGCCGAACAAGTAGTTGTTTGGTCTAACAAGAATGGCTCGTGCAAGTTTGACTATTTTACTTATAGGAACATCATTGGCCGTGCAGGTCGTATGTTCAAGTATTTTGTGGGAAAGGTGTATTTGTTGGAAGAACCTCCTGTACAAGAAAATACAACCCTCGAGATCGATTTTCCGGAAGAGGTTGTTGAATCTCTGGATTCAGCAAATCCGGGCGTAGAAATCAACGAAGAGCAGAATGACCGTATTAAAGAGTATGAGTCTTTTATGATAAAAGCTTTAGGACGAGAAAACTTCAACAACATCCGTAGGCTCCCTGCTTTCAAATCTTGTGATTCCAAACTCATAAAAACTTTGGTAAGAAAGTTAAAGGCAGACCCTGCCTGGCCCCAAAATTATGCTGCCCTTGCAGCAACTAATACATATAATTGGCGTGAACCTATTAAAGATGTCATTAATCTCCTTGGTGATAAAATGGGAGGATTGATAAAACTTGCTATATGGAAAATGCCAAAGAATTGGTCTCATTCTGTGGCATTCATCTATGATGAATTAGAAAAGGACGGATATAAAATTAGTTACGAAGACTTATTCGCAGCTGAACGTTACCTTTCATACAACTTATGCACAACTTTATCTGTCATTAATATTTTGAAAAAATCTTTCGATCCGGCAGCTCCCGACATATCTCTCTTTATAGGACGGGCATCTAACGCATTCCTTCCAAAACTCGTATATCAACTAGAAGAGTATGGGTTGCCAAGAATGATCAGTCGCAAGATTCAAGATTCTGGTTTAATTAATTTGGAGGATGATACTAAGGAAATTTCTGAAATTATCATACAATTTAAAACAATAAGTCCAAAGAACCTCATTTCAAATCTTAAAGATATAATGCCTTTTGACAAATTTATTATTCAATATTTTTATGAAGGTATCAGTTAAATAGAACGGGATTCTTTTTCTCGTTGAAAACTGTTGCTCCACAATATGCCCAAGCAAAAAGAAATAATATTTTAGAAGAAACCGACCACATCGGGCGGTCCCAAAACTATGGTTATGCCGACAAAAGCGACAGATAAGGACAAGAAATTATAAATCTTGCGCAGTTGGCACTCTCACGCATAAAAAATCACTCGGTAGCAAGGTATTGCCGAAACTTTTGATTATTTTTGCGTTGGATTTGAGGTAACTCCTTTCCAAGACATATTAGAAAAGAAAGAAGCGTTATGCTTATCCTGTACTTGAAAACGTAGGAAATTTTCAAATTGGATACAAAGATAGCATAGTGGTTCTCACGCTATAGCGTGGGCTGCTATTGTTACATCTGTATCCAAGGTTTCCTACGACCTTCAAGTAAGAGTGTGGCATACAGTTCCACGCTTCCCATTTTTAACTTTAAAAGGTCCCAAAGGAGCTGTAAGACCACTTAATTTAATTATGGCTATTTCAATGATTGAACGTCGTAGTGCATGGTATGACATCTATGACGAACGTGGAAAAAAACAAAAGACACTCAGCGAAAGTATCGGTGAGGTACTTGGTTGGGCTGCTAATTTTTTCGTTGTAAGGCGAAGCGCATGGTACGATTTATATGATGAATCAGGTAAAAAGTACAAAACGCTTAGTGAATCCATCGGTTCATTTGTGAGTATTTCAGGTGACACTTTCATTGTGAGAAGAAGTGCTTGGCTGGACACCTATGATAGAACTGGTAAAAAGATAAATACCCGCTCTGCATATTAAATGTAAAATAGGGTGTACCAAACATGTACACCCTATTCACATACACTTATAAAATTGTTATTGGAATTTTAAATACAAAATGGACAATCAAACAACTATCGGACGCTTGTTTGGAGAAGATATGATAACTTTCGTTATACCAAGTTATCAAAGAGCTTATTCTTGGAGAGTGGGCAAAGATGGACGTGTTGGTCAGGTTGATATGTTTCTGAATGATATTATCGACCAACCTGATAATTCGAGCTATTTTCTTGGTCATTATCTTTTTGAAAAAACTCAAGGAAATAGATATGAGCTAATTGATGGACAGCAAAGGTTGACTACAACGGTCATCTTTATGAGTTGTTTAGTGAAAGAATTGCGTAAACGTAAGATTGTAAGATTCGATTATAATAATATGCAATATGCTACTGAACAAATATACGAGCGATACCTTCAACCGCGTTATGGAAGCCAAAAGTTTGAGACTGTCCCTGAAGATTCCTCTTTTTTTAACCGATTAATTATTGAATGTGATAGCGATTATAGGATAGAAACTGGAAGAAGATCAGAACGACGTATTCGTGAAGCCTCAAGTTTCTTTGAAGAAAAAATGGCTACACAAACTGAGGAGGGAACTCTTTTTAAGTGGTTTCATGTAATCGACAATGCCATCATAACAACATTTTTATTGAGTGGTGAGTCTGCAAAACTTACGGCAACTCAAATCTTTGCCTTCCAAAATGACCGAGGCTTGGGATTGACTACATTAGAGAAGTTGAAAGCTTTTCTAATGCATCAAATATACAGGAATAATACCACTAATGCAATTAGTAACATCCACTCTGTAGAAGCTAAGTTTGCTTCAATTTACAACTATATTGAAAGACTTGAAACCAAAGAAGATTCAGTCTTAGGATACCATTGTTCGGCATTTCTTTCAAGTTATGATTCTCCATTAGATGCAATAAAAGAAAGTTTGCTTCGTGCTGATGATAAAACGCAGTGGATTAATTCTTTTGTAAGTGAACTATGCTGTTCTTATTCTTTAATGTGTGAAATAGAGAATACTTGGCATCTATTCAATAGCCCCATAGCTGATGTATGTATTCTTGATAAGGCTAATTCAATGCCATTGGTACTCAAACTTTGCCATTATAATAGCAACGGAATAGATGTAAGAAATATTCCAGCTATTGATAACGCACTGAAATTAGTGGAGAAAATATTATTCAAAATGACTTATACACTAGGTGGCTATCGTACCAACAATTTAATATCCATAGCGAAAAAATATAAACCTGATGAATATGACAATCTTATAGCAGACCTTACATACAAGTGCTGCCATGGGTTTAAGGAGTATTGGAATTTTAATGGAGATTGTCTGCGCTACTTCACTGCAAATAAGTATCATTATCGTAGAGAACTGAGATATGTACTCTATAAATATGAAAACTACTTACGTGCTAAGGCACGCCAGCCTTTACTGTCTCCAGATGAATGTACTAATGTATTCCGTGATGTGTCTGTATCGAATACATTAGACCATATTACCCCTCAAACACCTGATTTTGTAGAATATTCCGAAGAATTTTGTAATGAATATCTCAATAATATAGGTAATCTATCGCTTCTTACATGGGGGAATAACTCTGCCAAGAAAAATCACAATCCGGCAAATGATGGTGTAGTGGAGATGTATAATAGTATTTTTTATTCTCACAAAGAGATATATGAGACATTAAAGAGCGAAAAGAAATGGAATGAAATACAAATATCAGAACGCCGAGATAGAATTGTTGCATTTATTAAGGACAATTGGCTAGATTAAAGTAAATGAACTATAAGGATAAATAATATAAACGTCAGAGTCACAATAAAATTACTCAAAATCGCAAATAACACTTTATTCTGCAAGTTATATATATAAGCTGATTATCTACTTTCAGAGTGATAGACTTAGTTAACCCTCTAAAATTGTTGGGTGTTTAAACTTCTTTATTCGTCCTATAAATTTGCAGCGAAAAGAGAAATATGTAGTAAAGTTATCTTCTCTTTTGGCTGTGCATTTATGCAGGGTTGAATGTGGAAATCCATTGAAAAACCAGTTTAGTTTAGTCTATTAGCCTATATATATGCTAAATCAAAGTAAACTAAATTTAGGTAGGCATATTTGCCTTTCCATATGCCTATGACTTGATAGAAATAGTTACCTTTGCGAAGAACAAAATCTAATAAGGATATACCCATAAGACTGACGTTTGTCATTTTCTCTTTTGGCTGCAACAATTCATCAATGCGCTTCAACAATATATTCTCAGAAGAGCGATTAGTTGTCAGGAAAAAATGGCTTGAAAAACACTTTTAGTACGACCAAGTGTAAAGGATGAAACTAAGTGAAATGCGAAAAACGGAGAATCGCTTAAATCCTTGATTTTGTTCCTGTTTTGTTTCCCTTACAAGTTGAACAAAATGCTATTATGATGATATACAAACGATTAATCATTTGTAGAATAACATTTACCAGATTTCCTATCGAGGATTCAGCGAAACACTTTCACTAATCAATATGTCTGTCACCTATTCGATGACAGCACAAAGTTAGGAAATGTTTTTGAATTACAATGCTCTCCGTTGGAGTGTTGCCGTTAATTTTGCCATACAAAGTTCTCTAAAACAAAGTTTCCATGCAATAGCACGCCTTATGGATTCAAAACTTTGTTCTTTACATATTGGGATAGTAGGCTTTGTTCTCAACTTTACGCCTGTATAAACTCTTTAATCGTGGTTTGCAGGTCGTTTGATTCTGCATTTCTCGACTTTACGCCAACACAAAAACAGAAATTAGAGGTTGCAAAATCTTCTCGGAATTGCAATGCCCCTAATCTCTGTAATTTGCATTTTTGCTATGTCGATATGCAGACCGAGTTTTACTCTCCTGCAATCTTCTGTATCACGCCGTCCATGTAGATTGCCTGTCCGCTGGTTGTTCGTCCCCACCAATGGCAACCGAGGGCGTCGATGATTACTTGGTTTTCTCTTTTCAGACGTTCTGCCAGCCAGCTGTCAATCAGCCACCATTCCATCACATCCCCAATAAAGGGATAGATATACTCGGCTGGCAGCAGGTGCTTGTTCAACATTTCATCCACGACTGCGGTTTGATTCGTCTGTACGCAGTTCTCCACTAATCGCCGTGCAGTCATAATAGGTGCTGTTGTGTGGCTATATTGCGTAGCCATCGATTAGCGAATGTCGTGTGGTCTGCCTGTAAACGACGGTTCAGCAAAATGCCCTCGTTTGTCCATCTTACGCTGTACTGTTCCATACCCATATAATCATTACGGTAGTAGTAAGGAATGAACTGCTGGCTTTCTTTGTGCAGGGCGATAATCATTTCAGGGTCACGCATGGCATCTCCATTCTGTTGGCCGTAATGAGCCAGCGAAATGTGGTCGTACTTGTCTGTCTTCTCGATAATCTCGATATGAACAGGCATATACGTACCGTCCGACCGATCAACTTTTGTAGTTTGCAAGGCCAGTAATCCACGCAGGATTTCTGACGCCTTTTTGTCCAATGTTTTCATGGCTTTTTTTATTGATTTCACATTAGACAAGGGGCGGGGGCTTTGATCTGTATCTCTGTTCGTGGACAGTATATATGAAATTTAATCGCTATATTTGTATTGGTTCAAATTGACAATATTTATATGGAATTAGTTATTGGTATTATAGGTATTCTTCTTACTCTGTGGACGATAAAAATGCAGTTCTTCTCAAAACCTAACGAGGAATTGAAACATTTGACCATTCAGTTTATGGCTACTCAAAAATTATCATTACAAGTCCAAGACAATTTAGAAAAATTGATTGTACAATATAATAGTTGGGAATGTGAGATGTTTCCAAATTTCACATATAGAACATGTCTTGAGGAAATGAAATCGTCCTTTAAGACTAATCTATCAGATGATGTATTGAAAACATTTCTACATCAAAATCCGTCCAAACCCACAATACTTTCAACCATTAAGAGTTTAGAAGTTCAACACGAAAATCTTATGCAACTCCAAGCAAATCTTAATTTAATTCGTAAGCAAATGGCTAATGATGAATAAGGATTACTTTGCAATCATCCTATCCCTTATAATCGTTATGCAGGCCGTTGTCTTGCCGTCAATCTTGGGTGTGGTCTGCTTTACCTCGTATCATTTATTGAGGTCGTTTGCCTTTGCAGTCTGCTTTATCCCCAAATCATCGTAAATGCGTTGCAATTCTGCTTTGACCTTACTTTTGGTAATAGGTGTCTGCTTTTGAAAGGTCGTGTTTATCATCTTCACGATTTTATACTCGGTAGATGCTGGCTGGCGTTTCATCAATTCCCTCTTGATATTGCCTACATGGTATTTTAACGCCTGTACCTTGTTCATTCCCAACTCGTCGTAAGCCTGCTTTACCAATGGATATTTAACAGCTATTTGAGCGCATAAATCCTCGTGGCTCTCCAACGAAAAGAATGGCTTGGTCGTTTTCAGACGGTGGTATTCATCGAACAAGTCTTTGAGCGTAACCCTTGCGTTGGTCTTGTTCTCTATCTTCTCCATAATCTCGCTGAACGTGTGGCGGGTTATCGTGTAACCGTTTCGTTGCAGTTCATTCGTAAGGTTTACATAGGTTCTGTAAATATGACGGCAGATTTTGAAATTCACAATATCCATATTGGCGAGGTTCTTATCCACGATAAGGCGATTATCTTCTATCCTTACATATTGTTCGTTGATATATTTGATTTTCGATAAGGTCTTTTCCCGTGCCGTTTCACTCAATCCATTTATCTCCTTGGCATAATCTACCGCTTCTGCAAACACTTTCTTTGTCGATGCCACGAATTCATCGAGGGTAACATCACGGCTGTACTTGGTCGTGGAATAGACATGGATAATCTCGCCTTTGTATTTGGAATCCCGTAAGCGTCCACAAATCTGTGTAAACAAGGTCGAAATATCCAGGAGCGTATTGGACTTGTTGCCGTCGCTAACGATGAATGTAACGCCGTTCTCGTCGTAAATATCGCAACCCTCAAAACAGGTAGAGGTATAGAAGTTGATTTTCTTCACGGGATCTGACGGCTGACCGATGGGATAATCCTTGCCCAACTTGCGTTGGTTATTCTCTCCATTGTCCCCGCTAACCGAACAGACCACTTTAACCTGTTCGGGAGTGAGTTTTGCAAGGTCGATTACTTTTGCAGTAAACTCCACGCTGTTTACGAAGATATGCAGGTTATGGGGTAAGCCGTTATCTAATACCTTGCGGCACTCCTTGACGATATACTGTGCAGGCTTGGATGTTTGGCGGGAACGGATTTTGACCTCTTGCAGATGCGGTCAGTTGATTTCGAAAACAGGCAGGTGTTTCAACTCCTCTAAAACATACTCCTGCTCAATAGGGGTAGCTGTCATATAAGTTGCCTTATCGAATTTAGCGGCTTCTGCAAGTAAATTCTTAATGGCGTTATGACGGAACGAATAGGAGTTGAACAGTACGTGTCATTCATCCACCAGCAGGAAAGTATCTTTATAAGGGTCTATGCCGATACTTTGCAATGCTTTAATAGTTCGTGGCAGGGAATCGTATGTAACAGCTATCTTTAATGGAGAATGGTTCTGTGCATAGTCGATAATGTCCTGCGCTCCAATACCCTCGTAAACGCCCAGTACAGAAATATCATCTTTGCGGTAGATGGTCTTGTTCTTTACCAATGCCACGTAAGGCATGGCGATAATGGTTGGAATGGAGTTAGGGATAGCCAACTCGGTAGCACCGCAACCTGTCTGCTTCTTGTTGAACAGGCAGTTAGTGGGAATCTCAGTCAGAAAGTCTGACAAGTAAGTTGCGCCAGCGGGAGCGTTAATTGTTCAATTTTGATTGGCAATGCTATTTGTATTCATAAATAGTTGATTATTAATTGTGTTATATATCTTTTACCTATTCCCTCTTTAATGGGAATCTCTTTCAATCTTCCATATTTTTTGATTCTGAATCTATACTTATAAAGGAAATCTTCATTTCACACTCAAAAAATGTGGTAACACAACGCAAAAGAAAGAGCAGATAATGTCTGCTCTCCATGAATGAACACAATTTGTATCGAGTGGAAGTAGTCCTGCTGAATTGCTTTACAAAGATAGGAAAAGTTCAATTAAAAATCAAATAATTTAATAAATATTTTGAAATAATTTTCCAGATTATTTTGCTCTGGTGAAAAGCCTCGTCATCGACAGAATAAACACCAGAAACAGACCTCCTTCAAAACCACATATAATTGGAGCCGCACCTGCATTTTGTTCTAAAAACCCTATAAAACACGTTTTTTTGTTCTAATAGGTAGGTAAAACATTGTTTTCGTGAACTAACAGAACAATTTTATATGCTATTTTGTTCTAATAGTTCGATGATTGTAATTCTTGCAGGCTTTCACTATCTTTGAGAAACTGAAAACTTTGTAATTATGGGCTATACAATTCCCGAACATAGCAGCGATGAGGTAATGGAGTATGTTATCAAACTCAATGACCGATTCAGTTGCATTGATGATGAATATTATGATAATGGATGGGATTTACATTTTCTCAACCGATTGAAAAATGGTAAAATAGACCCGCCGTTCAAGTATGAAGCGTTTCTCGACAATGAAGATATTATCGCCACGTTAGAGGGTTACGAATTGGATGTCGAGAAATTCTGGTTTGTCTTGCTCTTTATCTACGACATGACGATGGATAGGGCATTGAGTTCGGCCGAATTCAGAAAATCGGATTACGAGGTGCTGACAGAAATTAAGGAGTATCTTGAAAAGCACGCTAACGCCCGCCTTTACTTATCCGATGATAGGGAGATACCGAAAGACAACCGTTGTGAAACCAACAATCCTGTTATAATAGGTCAGATGCTCAAATATGTCAAGAGGTACCTTGCACGATTTGAAAGACGCCCCGAACAAAAAGAATGGGTAAGCACGAGTTTCCACAGAGGATTCGACAAATCACTCAGTTCAACCCATCAACAGGTTTTTATGTACAATCAATTCAAAACTTTGTTCGATGCACTTAAACTGCCTGAAAAACGAGCTAAGAAAGGAGAAACAGTATCGTACAGCAAGATGTTACTTGCATCTCGGCTAATCTATTTCTGCCGTATTACAAAAAACGAATCCTTTACAGTCGATAGTTCCTCGTTGAAAGGTGTTCTAAAAGATTATGCCAATTACCCCTTTGACGAAACGCCAAAAGTATACAGATAATAAGGGAGAGTAAGATTGGGAAATTTTACTCCCTAATGAGGATTGGATTTTTGCCGAGCTTTGTAGTGTCGAAAGGGATAAGCCTGACGACCTGCAAGCCCTCGGGCAAGGCAAGCAGCATAACTGATGCCCCTCCGCAAAGGACGGAGTAATACACAGCTATGAAAAAGATGAACATCTCCATCGACAACGAAGCACGTCAGTTCGCATTTGTGAAAGGCAACCGCCCGACCAACGCCAAGACGGTGAAAGCCAAAGAGACTTCGATCAAGGAACACGGGCAGTTGTCGCCTATCACAGTCGCCAAAGGAGAGGATGTCTTGAACTCAGGGGGGCATCTGGTAGACCTCGATGGGAACGACATTCCCGATGATCAGACCGAAAACTATTATGCCGTGCTGGACGGTCAGCACAGATTGAGGGCTTATCTGAACTTGGGGCTGAATCTGGATGACCTCGTAATTTGTGAACCGCTGAATGTCGAAATGTCGATTGCAGCACTGATTGCAGAAATGAATATCTGCACAAAGACGTGGACAGGTACGGATTATATGGCGGCTCCTGCAATGATGCTTGTCAATAAAAATGAGGTCTTTGAATTTGCGATGTACCTCCGTAGCAAAGGCTGTCCGCTGGCAACCATCTCTCTCTGGTGTACGGGAGCAAACTCCCTCAAGCCGAAAGACCTTGTGGCCTGTGTCAAGAGTAGGGAACTGCCCAAAGCATTTGTAGAGGCAGGATGGTACGAACGAAGTGTCAAATGGTATGAGGCCGCGCAAGGCAAATTTCCAGATACGTTCTTGGCCAAAAAGTACCTGATTACCCACCTCTCCAAGAAATTCAGCAATGCGGCAGACCCTACGGCGTTTACTGTTCAGATGGTGGAGCAAATCAATCGACTGACTGCCGAACAAGCGCAAGAGATTATGAAACCCCAGACAGGAGAGGGGCTGTCACGGGAACAAGCCACATATGATATGCTGGAAAAACACCTCGGATAATGAGGAGGCTACCCATCATTAGGAAAAAGGAGGTCGGTTACCATATTGGCCGCCGACCTCTAAACTCCTATAACAAGTGCTGCATTGCCGCGTCTATTTGGCTGTTCTCAAACGAATCCAAATAGATTTGAGTGGTGGATAAATCGGAGTGCCCCAGCGATTCGGAAATCAAGGCTACGCTTACTCCTGACCTCTTTAAGACGGTTGCGTAAGTATGGCGGGCGGTGTAGGTTGTTAATGGCGTGTGCAGTCCTATCTCCTCACTCAATTCGTGCAGGCGTTTATTTACATGTTTCAACGTTTTCTTAACGCGTTCCAATATCTGCTTCTCGGTCGTGTGAATTTGGCGGTCAAGGATTGGAAACAGATAATCTTCCTCTACTTGGTCGGTGTGGTACTTGTCGATGATTTCCTGTGCCTGTTCCGTAAGGCAGCAGTTCATCATCTTACCCGTCTTGCGTCTTGCATAGTAGATGCGTCCATTGTCGATGTCTCCATAAGTCAGCAGGGCAATGTCTTTGAAATTGATTCCAGCCATGAAATAAGAGAACAGAAAGATGTCTTTGGCAAGTTGGGTGTAAAAGTCCCTGTCCGATAAATCCAACTCAATCAGTTTGTGGATGTCCTCTTTCGTGATAGCACGCTTGCGTGTGTTCGTCCACAAGCTGCCCACTTTGAACTGCTGGAAAGGATTCAATTTAGGCACGAATACACCCTCTGAAACAGCCTTATTATAGACGGCTTTCAGTACGCTGAACTTGGTCGCAAGGCTGTTGTTTACGTTGCCACGCTGACGCAGGAAGATTTCAAATTCCCTTAAATAAGTCAAATCCAATTCCTCAAAGCGCATATTGACCGAGCGGAATTGCGACATAAGGGCAAGTGTTACCTCGTGTTTGCTGGCGGAACCGTACTTTTCAACTTTTTCCAAGCGTTCGATAACCTGTTTGAAAAAGTCCCCTACGGTGCAGTTGATTCGTTTGCCGTTCTGTTCAAAAAGATTATCGAACGTAACGGGGATTTCCAGCACCTCCAACTTTTTGATTTTCTTTTCGTATTCTCTTATTTTGGAGGTGATTTGAAACTGTATTTCTGCTCTATCGGGGCAGTCGGTGGTAGGTTGTTGTTTCTCAAAATCCCAATGCTCCAGCGCAACGGATATGCCCAATCCTACGAACTTACGGCAGCGGTCATGGGTAAAAACAAGAGCAAGAGGGGCTAAATGGTTTCTGTTGATAGCGTCTTTGCGACATACAACGTTGATTGTCATAATCTTTACGGATTACGCAAGCAACAAAATACGATTCGTGTGTTACACGATTTTATGTATCACACTCTGTATCACAAACGACGATTTCAGGGTATTTTGTGTCACAGAAAGGGCCTCTGTAACATCAGTCAGCAGGAACAAAAAAGCCGATAATCGTTTGATTATCAGCCTTTTGCTTGGAGCGGAAAACGAGACTCGAACTCGCGACCCCAACCTTGGCAAGGTTGTGCTCTACCAACTGAGCTATTTCCGCATTTCCGAATTAACGGGTGCAAATTTAGTGCATTTTATGCAATTCACCAAATTTTCACCTGATTTTATTGATTATTTATGACTATTGTATTACCGGAATAACTCATGCGATAGCGAAGCAGGCTGCTTCCTTCTGTTCCACTGGCAATCAATCCCTGATCATTAAGATTATATATCCGCTGGCAAGAGGAACAACTGGCATAGCCGCCTTCCTTCAATTGCAAGGAACGTTCAATATAAAGGTCATTATAACAATTAGGACATGCCAAATCATAACAGACCGGCTGAGGTGCCTCTGATCCTAACTCGGGTATATTGGGCAAACCAACGATAAAGCCTGCTATTCCCATCTTAAAAGACTGGTAATTCTCTAACGCTGTGGCATTGACGGCCGTGGTTTTTCCATCTTCTGAAGTAAACAAATACTGACCACGATTAGCCCGTATGGTCGTAAAAACACCCATACTGTTCAATGCCGTATTCAACGGTGGAACAGTATTGACATATTTATATATAAAATAAGCCGGAAAACCAGCATATTTGTTTTCTACGGTTTCATGACATGATGACATCATGAGCAATGATGCGCCGATACAAAAAAGACGTCGGCAAATTCGTGTTACTTTCATATAGTGATAACGAATTACCGACGTCTTTTATTGTCTGTTTATCATTTTTAATTTCTTCCCAATAACTGTCGTTCTGCTTCTTCCATTCTGACAAAATTGAATCCATCCCACACCTGATCCATCAATCGGGCTATTTTATCGTTACATAAATTACCGATACTGCCTTCATGCGTATGTGTGACATGTTTGTCCGGTTTAAAACGTCCGGCCTCTATATCCAAGCCCACTTTCTTGTAGGCATCACGGAAAGGCATTCCGGATGAAGCCAAACGGTTTACCTCTTCAACGCTGAACATATTGTCATACTTGGGATCATCCAGAATATGTTCATTAACCTGTATCTTATTAATAATATAGGCCGTCATACGCAGGCAGTCCTTCAATTCCTGGAAAGCCGGCAGGAATACTTCCTTGATAATCTGCAGATCACGGAAATAGCCGCATGGCAGGTTATTCATGATCAGAACTATCTGCTGAGGCAAAGCCTGAATCTTGTTACATTTTGCCCTTGTCAGTTCGAATACATCAGGATTCTTCTTGTGTGGCATAATGCTGGATCCTGTTGTACAGTTATCCGGCAACTTCACGAAACCAAAATTCTGGGAATTAAAGAGACAGGCATCAAAAGCCAGTTTGGATATCGTTCCGGCAATACCAGCCAAAGCAAAGGCTACATTGCGTTCCATCTTTCCGCGTCCCATTTGAGCATACACCACATTATAGTTCATGGAGTCAAAACCCAACAGTTCCGTCGTCATCGTACGGTTCAAGGGAAAAGACGAACCATAGCCTGCCGCCGATCCCAAGGGATTCCGATTGGTCATCTTAAAGGCTGCCTGCAAGAACAGCATATCATCTACCAGACTCTCCGCATAAGCACCGAACCAAAGTCCGAAACTGGAAGGCATAGCCACCTGCAAATGCGTATATCCCGGCATCAGTACGTTCTTATAACGGTTGCTCTGTGCCAACAGTTCATCAAACAACACCTTTATCTCTTCAGCTATCTCCTTCAGCTGGGCACGGGTAAATAATTTCAGATCAAGCAGAACCTGATCATTCCGCGAACGTCCACTGTGGATTTTCTTACCGACATCACCCAATTTACGGGTCAACATCAATTCTACCTGGGAATGTACATCCTCCACATCGTCCTCAATCACAAACTCTCCCAACTCTGCTTTCTGATAAATAGCCTTCAGTTCCTCAAGCAAGACATCCAGTTCCTCCGCTGTCAACAGCCCTATGGACTGAAGCATCGTGATATGAGCCATAGACCCCAATATGTCATGCTTGGCCAAATACAAATCCAGTTCACGATCCTTGCCGACCGTGAACTGTTCTATCTCTTTATTTACTTCCGTACTTTTTTCCCAAAGTTTACTTGCCATTTTCTCTTCTTTTCTTATTATGCGCCATAAGGAATCATTGCCAGCATGTCTGCCAGTTTCTCCACACCTTCTCTTAGCGGTTTAGCCACCATTCCTTTGATAAAGGGATTCAAATCCGCCCCGACGGTCAGTTTCATCTTGCTGGTTGTTTCCGTTACAGGAAGCAACTGAATCCAGAGAATTAACGGAATAGGAGAATTTACAGTTTCATATTTGATACATTTCGGCTCATCCCGGTCAATAATCCTCAATGAAATATCACCTAACGGAGAAATGTTACAAGTGACTGAATCTTTATCGAAAGTCATCTCCTTGACCCGCTCTGTCAACTGAGCCAGTTTATCTGCCGGCACTTTTGATTCCAGAACACTTCTCATCTCCGGAGAATCCAGTTTCTCCTTGATGACTGCCATATTACTCAAATCAGAAAGCTTTGCAAACACGCAGCTCTGACTGTATGGCATCTGTTTTACGCTACTTTCGTATTGTTCTTTTGACATAAAAACTGGAATTATATATTATCCGTTCCAATGAGCCGGATCCTTACGCCATTCATTCAACACCTGCACATCGTCGGCGTCAATATAACCGATACGAACTGCTTCTTCCACGACGGCTTCATAATTGGTCAAAGTAACCAACTGCACTTTGGCATTCTTGAACGCTTCAGCTGCAATATCAAAGCCATAAGTATAGGCTGCGACCATACCTACCACTTCACATCCATTGCTACGAATCGCCTCTACTGCCTTCAAGCTGCTTCCTCCGGTAGAAATAAGATCCTCTACTACAACAACCTTCATACCCGGACGAAGTTCGCCTTCGATCAGGTTCTCCAATCCATGATCTTTGGGTTTCGAACGAACATAGACAAAGGGTAAATTAAGCAAATCGGCCACCAACGCACCCTGCGGAATTGCTCCCGTAGCCACACCAGCAATTGCATCGACTTCCTGAAAACGTTCCAGGATAAGACGGCTGATCTCTATTTTGACAGAATTACGCAAATCGGGATATGACAACGTTTTTCGATTATCACAATAGAAGGGTGATTTCCAACCTGATGCCCAAGTAAAGGGATTAGTCGGCTGAAGTTTGATCGCCTTAACCTTTAATAATTTACCTGCGAAGATTTTCTCTAATGTTTTCATAATTTGTTGCGCATTTTTTAATAACCGTACAAAGATACAGAAATAGAATGATTTTCAGACGGAAAAACTATTATTTTTTTTATTAAAATACATTTAATTATCCTCGTACATCACCGGCTAGCGCCAATGTTAAAATACTGATTTTTGATGGATTTCCTTCCATCAAAGTTTCTGCACAGGACAAAAGGGTGGCTCCGGTCGTCATCACATCATCCACCAACAGAATATGGAAGCCGTCAAGCGAAATACCTGAAGAAAGTTGAAAGATATGACGTACATTTTCCTGTCTTTCTCTTACACCCAACTGAGTCTGGCTGACATTAGACACAACGCGAAATACCACATCCGTCCGCAACGGAATTCCCGTTATTTCAGATATTCCCCTTGCCATCTCTTCACTTTGGTTGTATCCCCGGGATTTCTGTCTGTCCTTTGCAAGCGGAACGGGAATAATAAAATCCATACCCGAAAAGAAATCTTTCGCCTTCAGATGTCGGGCAACAAACCTTCCCATTAACCGACAAGCCTTTATATTGTGACGATATTTCATTTCCATCAGTATATTAGTAAAATTCGAATTGGGATGATAATGAAATAAAGCCATTGCACGTTCCACCGGCAAAATTCCCCAAAACCGCCTCACCATAGGATTATCCTCGAACGACGAATAGCGTAAAAGAGGCATTTCCAGAAGACAACTGGCACACAGTCCTTCTTCCCCGGAGTACAGACGCATTCCACAGGCCATACAGTAACGAGGAAAACAGAAATCCAAAATTTCCCCTACCCTAGTAGTCAAAATCTTCCCAAACTTCATTTTCTTCACCATGAAGTATCTTTCCGATTTGCGCAGAAACCCGCTCCGGTTCAAAACCACGACCCACTGCAAAACGCATTAGCTTACAGCGGTATGCATAATCCTTTTCTCCCTTTGTTGTTTTGGCTTTAGCCTTGATCAAAGCCAGTATGGTCTGATCATAACTGTCTTCATCTATAACCGCAAAAGCTTCATTTATGGCTTCCTCCGGTATCTTCTTTATTTTCAGGGCCTGCCTGATCTTTAACCGCCCCCACTTATTGTAACGGAACTTATCACTGACAAAACATCGGGCATAACGGGCCTCATCAATAAAACTATTCTCCACCAACCGGTTTACGACCGTCTCAGCCACATCATACGCCAGCCCCCATTTTTTCAGTTTGGACATGATATCCGCCTGACAGTTTTCTGCAACCGCACAGATTGCAGCTGCTTTCTGATAAGCTTCCTGTTCTGTCAATTCCTTCATTTTCTGCATCTCACCATCCTGTCATTTCCATAAATATCCTTTTTTAGCGTCACATCACTGAAACCGTAATGATGACACATTGTCCGGATCTCTTCAAAATACGCTCTATTGATCTCCAGATATAAAGCACCGTCCGACGACAAATGCCGTTCTGCCAATGCCGTCAATGACTTATAAAAACGCAAAGGATCATCATCCGGCACAAATAAAGCCGAATGAGGTTCATAATCCAATACATTAGGCATCATGTCGCGCTTCTCCGACATACAAATATACGGTGGATTACTGACTATCAAATCCCAAGTCATCAGACTGTCTGTTTGCGGACAAAGCATATCCTGCTCTTCAAACCTCACACTGACCTCGGACTGCCGTGCATTCCTCTGCGCTATGTCCAAAGCTACCGGACTGATATCCCATGCCATCACCTGAGCATCAGGAAATGCTTTTGCCAACGCTATGGCTATACAGCCGCTGCCTGTCCCGACATCAAGGATCCGACACCCCGGACCGGCATCCTTCAGATCCCTGCAAATCCACTCTACCAGCTCTTCCGTCTCCGGACGGGGAATCAGAACGCCCGGCGCAACCTCCAGTGTCAAACCGCAAAAAGAGGCTTGCCCTAAAACATACTGTACCGGTTCGGATTGGGCCAGTCTGTTTACAATATTTTCCAGATCCGCACGTTCTTCTAAAGAGAAATGCTTATCTTTGCCCATACACAGATCTAGCTGGGTCACTCCAAAACGCACTTCCAGCACTTCACGCGCTATGGCGCAAGCTTCACGCTGGGCATAACAGTCTTTCAGAGAATCTACTATATATTTATAAATTTTCTTTGACATAAAAAAGGTTTATTGTACAAATATAACATTTTTCCAATATATCAGAAAATGACAACAGAAGAAAAATATATGAGCCGCTGCCTGCAACTGGCACAGGCAGGTCTCTACGGTGCAGCCCCCAACCCCATGGTGGGAGCCGTAATTGTACATAAAGGAGAAATTATCGGAGAAGGTTACCATATTCACTGCGGTGGTCCTCACGCAGAAGTCAATGCAATCAATTCCGTCAAAAAGAAGGATTTACTTAAAGAAAGTACCATTTATGTCAGCCTAGAACCTTGCGCACATTACGGCAAGACGCCTCCTTGCGCTGACCTCATCATACGTGAAGGAATTCCGCATGTAGTCATCGGCTGTACGGACCCTTTCGCCAAAGTCAACGGATTAGGCATCAAAAAACTGACTGATGCCGGTATTGATGTCAAAACCGGCATTCTGGAACAAGAATGCATGGCATTAAACAAAAGATTCTTTACATTCCATTTGCATAAAAGGCCATACATCACACTCAAATGGGCAGAATCGGCAGACGGATTTATCGACGGTAAACGTCCTGAAGGTGAAACCGGACATCCTGTCAAGTTATCTAACTCATATACACAAATGCTCGTTCACAGACTGCGTTCCATCAATCGGGCCATTTTAGTCGGAACCCGAACGGCAATTGCAGACAATCCGGCATTAACCAACCGCACATGGCCGGGACCTGCCCCCTTACGATTGGTCATAGACCGTGAAGGTAAACTGCCCGACACATTACAGCTTTTCGACGGGAGCACACCGACTAGGGTATACCTCGGTTCAGAAGCCGCCAGACCAGACTATTTGAATCATCCAAACACGGAAGGCAGATATATTGATTTCAAAGAGAATATCCTGCCACAAATAATGGATGACTTATACCAGCATCAGATACAGTCCCTTTTGGTGGAAGGCGGAAAACAGCTTCTGGAAAGCTTCATCAACAACGGACTTTGGGACGAAATCTATATTGAACAAGCACCTGTCCGTCTTTATGAAGGTACTCCCGCCCCTCAGATACCTTCCGGTTTAACCGAAACGTCTGTCATAGACGACCATCAATTATTACACATCACCAATAAAGCCCAAATTTCCATAAAATAAAACTAAATAGCTATTAAATACCAATATTTATCGAGAATTTTAGATAATTCAACGCTTTTGTTTTCGTCAAAGTAAAAAATGTGCGTACTTTTGTACTTTCAATAACAGACAAGTAATTTATATATAATGAAAAAAAATCTTTCTATATTATTCTATACACTCACAGCTATTCTCATTTTCTCATCATGCTCGGATGATGACGAAACCATCCTCAGTGATGATTGCTATATCACCAGTTTTACGTTAGGAAATGTCAAAAGGTTAGTACATACAACAACGAAAGACGGCAAAGACAGTACATACTACGTCACTTACGATGCCAGCGGTTATGCGATGCATATCAATCAGCTAACCGGGAAAATAGCCAATACGGACTCTCTCCCTGTCGGCAGCAGAACCCAAGCCATTCTCGCTACGGTAAACAGTAGCGGCAGTCTTATGTACCGCTACGCTGACGATGTGAGTGAAAACTGGCTCAGTTATTCTTCATCAGACTCCATAGATTTCAGTCACACTCTGATATTCAGAGTCACTTCTGCAGACGGCTTTGCCCTGAGAGAATATGAAGTAAAGCTCAATGTCCACCAACAGGAAGGAGACGAATTCAGCTGGAACAGGCTGACTTCAAACAGCGTATGGCACAACGCCACCTATATGAAATCCATTATATGGAATAACAAGGTATGGTTATATACAGCTGATGACCAGCAGAATATCTCTTTATTTACAAGTGATGTCAACGACGGACAGACTTGGCAAAACGAAAGCATTTCCGGATGTGAAAACGCACTGATCCGAAGCATAACTGACTTCAACGGGCGACTACTGATGAGTTGTACGGACGGCAGTATCATTGAATCGACAGACGGCAAGAACTGGACTAACATACCGAACCAGTCCGGTGAAACTCTTTACCTGCTTACAGCCAGCCAGTCATCAATCTATGCATTAGGTAATAACAACCAGAAAATTCTGCGCTCACAAAATGCTGCAGACTGGACAGAAGAAGTATTGGACGACTCTCCAGCCTTTCTTCCGTCACAGGACATCACCGCTATTTCGTACACACAAGAAAATGGAAATGAACGTGTTATTTTAGGAGGAAACAGATCGGCAACAGCCTATCCTGATGACAAGACTGCAATGATATGGAGCAAAGTCATATCACCTTATCTTCCGGAAAACAACAAATGGTCATATTTCGTAGTGGCTCCGGATAACTACTACATTTGTCCTCCTCTTAAACACCTCACAATATTGTCATACGACAAACAACTGGTTGCCTTGGGCGGACCGTCGGTGGACGGAACCTATAAGGCTCTTGAGGAACTATATGTCAGTCCGGACAACGGTATTACATGGAAGAAAGATCCTGTATATACCTTGCCTGAAAGTATCGCCAATTCTTCTGCTGCATTTACAGCCTCTACAGACGACGACAACCATATCTGGCTGATTGTCGGAGGAGAAATTTGGAAAGGACGGCTTAACAGATTAGGATTTGCACAACAATAAACGGACACAAAGAATGAATATCAGACTCCGGATTTTCCTGTTAATCATCTTACTGCCTGCCTTTATACGTGGTACGGCACAAGAAGAATATCAGATGGAAATAGGCGGAGGAGTCGGCGGTTGCTTTTATTTGGGCGATGCCAACAGTAAGCCGTTTGCCAACATGGGGGGGATGGGAAGCATCCTGACACGCTATCTCATCAACCACAGAATGGCCATAAAAGGCAATCTGGCTTTCGGACAGATACGAGGCAATACGGGGGCTCAGTTTTTCCCCGAGGATCCCAACAGCGAAAGCGCCCAGGGCGGTACGCCGGGAAAAGCCTCATTCAAGCGCAATCTGATAGACTTTGGAGCTCAGTTCGAGCTTAATTTCTGGAGTTATGGCATTGGTAACGGATATGAAGGCTACAGCCGGATTACACCTTATATTCTAATGGGAGCCGGTGTCACAATAGCCCCCAAACCTGCACAAACAAATGCCGGTTTCTATCTTCCATTCGGAATAGGTGTAAAATACAAGCTACGCCCCCGGCTCAATATCGGTCTGGAATGGAGTATACGCTTCACTACTACAGACGAACTTGATGTATCTGATGCAAATGGAATAAAACTGTCAGATCCTTATGGGATACCAAGCAGCGGTTTCAAGAACAAAGACTGCTACTCTTTCACCATGCTGACGATCACATACGATATCATGCCTAAATGTATAAACTGTAATAATATAAAATATGTCTATTAATAACGAAATTGACCTTACAAGAATTCCTCAGCACATCGCCATTATTATGGACGGAAATGGAAGATGGGCTAAAGCCAAGGGCATGCCGCGCACTGCCGGACATCAGCAAGGTGTCGAAACAGTAAAGAAAATAACAGAAGAGGCAACCAGACTTGGGGTCAAATACCTCACATTATATACCTTTTCCACTGAAAACTGGAATCGGCCAGCAGATGAAATAACAGCCCTGATGGGACTTATCATCGATCATCTTGAAGAGGAAATCTTCATGAAAAACAACGTCCGGTTCAGAATGATCGGCGAAATGGAACGTATTCCGGCTCCTGTCCAGGCCAGGATACAACAATGCATGGAACGAACAGCGGCTAACGATAAAATGACCATGACCATAGCCCTGAGCTACTCATCCAGATGGGAGCTGACACAAACCATGCAAAACATTGCCAGAAAGGTCATAGCAAAGGAAATACAACCAGCAGACATTACAGAAGAATACATCAGCCAACAGCTGCAGACCTCGTTCATGCCCGATCCGGATCTTTTGATCCGCACAGGAGGAGAATTCCGGATCAGCAACTATCTGTTATGGCAATGTGCCTATACAGAACTTTATTTCTGCAATACGTTCTGGCCTGATTTTGACGAAGCAGAATTCAGAAAAGCAATAGCGGACTTTCAGTCCAGAGAAAGAAGATTCGGCAAAACAAGTGAACAAGTGGCCATCAAATAAGCAAGTACCGTATGAAGACCTTTAAACATATATTATTCTCCATCGTTCTGACACAAATAGGCTGTGTGACGGCACAGGCACAGGTGATGGGAGAAAAACAGATCAAACCGACCATTGAATATTCGCGTTCTCCGCGCTCATACATTATCGGCGGCATCGCAGTAGAAGGTGCCAAGAATTATGATGACTATATCCTTATCGGACTGTCAGGTCTTTCCGTCGGTCAGAAAATCAACATTCCCGGAGACGAGATCACAGAATCCATCAAAAGATTCTGGCGAAACGGCCTGTTCTCCAATGTCAGTATTGAAGTAGACAGTCTTATCAATGAGAAAGCATTTTTGCGAATCAAGCTGACACAACGTCCACGCGTGTCTCAGATCAATTATTACGGAGTCAAGAAAAGCGAAAGAGAGGATCTCGAAGCCAGACTAGGACTGATCAAAGACAATCAGCTCACTCCCAACATGGTGGATCGTGCAAAAATCTTAGCAAAGAAATACTTCGATGACAAAGGATACAAAAACGCTGAAATCAACATAATCCAGCGTGATGACGTCACTGACAACAACAAGATTATTGTAGACATTGAGATTGACAAGAAAGAAAAAGTCAAAATCAATTCTATCACTATCGAAGGTAACCATGCGCTAAGTACCAAAAAAATCAAAGGTACGATGTTTATACCTGGTGTATTCAAGAAAACCAACGAAAAAGGCCGCGTGGGCAGCTGGTTCAGACCTAAGAAATTCATCGATGAACGCTACGAGACTGACAAGGAAAACCTGATCAGTAAATATAACGAGCTTGGATACCGCGATGCTGTCATCGTGGCTGACAGTGTCACACCACATAATGAAAAGACTGTAGATATCTATCTGAGGGTAGAAGAAGGACAAAAGTATTATATCCGTAACATCGAATGGGTAGGTAATACGATCTACAGCACCGATGTACTGAACAGCATTCTCAGAATGAAAAAGGGTGATGTCTACAATCAGAAATTATTGGCAGACCGTACTACCAATGATGAAGATGCTATCGGTAACCTCTATTATAACAACGGATACGTATTCTACAACCTGCAACCCGTGGAAATCAACATCGACGGTGACTCCATTGACCTTGAAATGCGAATCGAAGAAGGAACTCAGGCAACTATCCGTCACGTCAGCATCAGTGGAAACGACCGTGTATACGAGAATGTAGTCCGCCGCGAATTAAGAACCAAGCCCGGTGACTTATTCAGCAAGGAAGCACTGGAACGTTCTTATCGTGAAATTGCCTCCATGGGGCATTTCGATCCCGAACAGATCAATCAGGATATGGTACATCCTGATGTCAGCAACGGTACAGTAGATATCGACTGGGGACTGGTATCCAAATCAAACGACCAGATTGAATTCTCACTTGGTTACGGACAAACCGGTGTAATCGGAAAAATCGGTTTGAAATTCTCGAACTTCTGTCTCGCAAACCTGTTTAACAAAGACGGCCTAAGAAGAGGTTTCCTGCCTCAAGGTAACGGTGAAACATTCAGTATCAGCGGACAGACCAACGGCCAGTACTACCAATCATACAGCATCAACTATGTCAATCCATGGTTTGGCGGAAAACGTCCGAACTCTCTTTCATTCTCAGCGTTCTTCTCCAAACAGACAGACGTATACGACAACTATTATAACTCATCCTTCTATAACAGTTACTACAACTATTTGTATGGCTATGGAACAAGCGGATCAAATTATTACGAAAACTTCCTCGATCCGGATGCCTATGTCAAATTGTTCGGTGTATCTTTAGGATGGGGTAAACGTTTGCGCTGGCCGGATGACTACTTCACCCTGTCTGCAGATCTGTCATACCAGCGCTATATTCTGAAGAATTGGGATTACTTCCTGATTTCCAACGGATCATGTAACAACATCTCCTTGAATCTGACTTTATCCCGTAATTCTACAGATAACCAGATCTATCCACGAAGAGGTTCTGAATTCATGCTTTCAGCTTCCCTGACCCCGCCATACTCTTTGTTCGATGACATCGACTATAAAAATCTGGCCAATAATTACCAAAGCTCTACTTATCAGAAGGAGCTTCAGCAGAAGTACAAATGGATAGAATACCACAAATGGAAATTCAGAAGCAAGACCTACCTGGCACTTAGCGGCAAAGCCAAATGTCCGGTCCTGATGGCTCGTGTGGAATTAGGTATATTAGGCTCATACAACAAGTACAAGAAGTCACCGTTCGAAACCTTCTATGTCGGTGGTGACGGTATGTCCGGTTATTCCACAACCTATGCCACCGAAACGATCGGTCTCCGCGGATACGACAACGGTGCCTTGACTCCTAACGGCTATACCGGCTACGCCTATGACCGTTTCACACTGGAACTCCGTTATCCGCTCATGCTGCAAGGCTCAACAAACATCTACGCGCTGACCTTCCTCGAAGGAGGTAACGCCTGGACCAACCTGAAGGACTTCAACCCGTTCGACATGAAACGTTCAGCAGGTGTCGGAGTACGTATATTCCTTCCGATGGTCGGCCTTCTCGGTATAGACTGGGCTTACGGATTTGACGAAGTATTCGGAAGCAAAACATACAGTGGCAGTCAGTTCCATTTTATTTTGGGACAAGAGTTCTAACTTTAATACCAAACACAATGAAAAGAATCTTCAAACTTCTGTGTCTGCTTGTCATGATAAGCGCACAGGCTTCTGCACAAAAATTTGCATTGGTTGACATGGAGTATATTCTCAAGAACATTCCAGCCTACGAACGGGCAAACGAACAGCTCAACCAGGTTTCCAAGAAATGGCAGGCTGAAGTGGATGCTCTGACAGAAGAGGCTCAAACCCTTTATAAAAATTACCAAAGTGAAGCCGTATTCCTGAGTGCAGAACAAAAAACGAAAAAAGAGGAAGAAATCGTAGCCAAGGAAAAAGAAGCAGCCGAACTGAAGAAGAAATACTTCGGACCGCAAGGCGAACTGTTTAAAAAACGCGAAAGCCTCATGGCTCCCATACAGGATGAAATCTACAATGCAGTTAAAGATATCTCAGAAAGCAAAGGATACTCGCTCATACTCGACAGAGCATCCGACACAGGTATTATTTTTGCTTCTCCGAAAATTGATATCAGTAATGAAATCCTGTCAAAATTAGGATATTCCAATTAACATTATTATTTTTGCATTCAAAAGAAAACTATAAAATAATCAAACAACATGAAAAAAATTATCTTGCTGGCTTTATTGCTTGCACCATTAAGCCTTTTTGCACAAAAATTCGGTCATTTCAATTCTGCTGATATTATCCAGCTTATGCCGGAATACACCGCTGCACAAACTGAAATCCAGAACCTGCAAAAACAATATGAAGATGATCTTAAACGCATGCAGGACGAACTGAACAAGAAGACAGCCGAATATGAAAAAGAAAAGGCTAATCTTCTTGACAATGTAAGACAGCGTCGTGAAACCGAACTACAGGATCTCTATAACAGAATCCAGCAAAGTTATCAGGACAACCAGCAATCCTTGCAGCAAACTTCACAGCAGAAGATGCAGGCTATCTCAGACAAAATGCTTACTGCAATCAAGGAAATCGGAAAAGAAGGTAACTACGTTTACATCATGGACATCTCAGCAGGTATACCCTATATCAGCGAAACCTTGAGTACAGACGTTACAGCCCAAATCAAACAGAAACTTGGCCTTAAATAAAAATCGTCAGGCCATTATTCATAAAAACGGAACGAAGTCGGGTCACATATTCCCGACTTCGTTCCGTTTTATTTAAAGGCTCTCATCATCTCTCAAGCCCATAACATTATGGAAGAGCCACAAATTACCATCCGCTTTGCTTTGCTTTTCTCAAAATAAACCTATAATTTTGCGAAAGAACAGATTTATCCCAATACGCCTATGCATAAATTAAAATTCTTGATATTCTTCATAGTTGCCAATCTGGCTATAACTATAACCAGTCACGCACAAACCAGTCCCGCCAAATTCGGATACTTAAGCTATAACACCATATTTAAGGAGATGCCCGAATATGCCGTGGCACAAAAAAAACTGAATGAATTGAAAAGCAAATACGACAAAGAAGCAGCCCGCAGTGAAAGTGAATTTGAACGTAAATTTGCTGAGTTCCTGCAAGGACAAAAAGATTTCCCGGACAACATACTCAAAAAAAGACAGAATGAACTTCAGGAACTGCTCGAGGAAAGCGTACGATTCAAAGAAGAAGCACAAAACCTGCTCAAACAGGCAGAAAAAGACCTGCAGGCTGACATGCTCTACATTCTGAACGAAGCTATCAGAGCAGTAGGTATAGAGAAAGGATACAGCTTTATTCTTAATACAGATGGCAACATTTGCCCTTTCATCAATACCTCATCCGGTGAAGACGTATCCAACTACGTCAGAGAAAAACTTAAATTACCCATTACAACTACCCCACCACCTTCTGCACAATGAGCAATCAAATCAAACTACCACAAGAACCAGGCCCCATCGGCATTTTTGATTCCGGTTACGGAGGTCTGACCATTCTTCATGAGATCAAACAACTGTTGCCACAATACGATTACCTGTATTTGGGTGATAATGCACGGACCCCCTACGGTACCCGTTCATTTGAAGTTGTTTATGAATTTACGCTTGAAGCCGTTCAGAAACTTTTCAGCATGGGCTGTCATTTGGTCATACTGGCATGCAATACCGCATCGGCAAAAGCACTTAAAACAATCCAGCAAAACGATCTGCAGCAACTGGATCCACAAAGAAAAGTACTGGGGGTCATCCGTCCTACAGCTGAATGCATTGACCAACTGACCCATACCCGGCATGTCGGTGTATTGGCAACAGTCGGCACCATACGCTCAAATTCTTATCCGATGGAAATACATAAGCTCTATCCTGACATTGTTGTTTCAGGAGAAGCTTGTCCTATGTGGGTTCCGTTAGTGGAAAACTACGAATATGATTCCCCGGGGGCTGATTATTTTGTCGAAAAAAGAATCGGTAATCTTCTAAGAAAAGACCCCCAAATAGACACCATCATTTTGGGATGTACCCATTATCCTCTGCTTATCAACAAGATCATCAAATACACTCCTCGCAATATCAGACTGGTACCTCAGGGCGAATATGTTGCCTACAGCCTTAAAAGCTATCTGGAACGTCATACGGAGATTGATGACAAATGCACAAAAGGAGGCACTTGCCGCTTCCTGACTACGGAATCACCGGAAAAATTCAAAGAATCTGCATCCGTATTCTTAAAACGCAACGTAGAAGCAGAACGTGTGACTTTAGAATAAGAAGAGTACTTTCCTAAAAAATAAAGCTGTCTCCCATACCACAAGAGACAGCTTTTTATATGATATAAAATACATTCGATCAATCCAACAACCGGCGACTCAAATATCTTACAGGATACCACATGGCGCCATTCCCAACAACAAGCACTGTAAAAAACACCAATACGACATCCTTCAGATGTACACTCACCGGATATGCATCAACCACAAAACGTCCGGACGAATTTCCTAAAGTTATAAAACCAAATTCTTGTTGAAGGTAACAAAGCAACAATCCCAGAGAAATACCCAAAAGGGCACCGAATCCAGAAATCATCCGTCCTTCGAACAGGAAAATACGTACAATCTGACCATCCTGTGCTCCCATGCTACGCAAAGTCTTCACATCGTTCTTTTTCTCTATAATCAGCATGGAAAGCGAACCGATAATATTAAAACATGCTACCAATAAAATAAATGTAAGGAACAGATAACCTATCAGTTTTTCCACTTTCATGATCCGGAAGACATCTTCCTGCTGTTCATACCGGTCATTGACCTGATAGTCGGATCCAAGCATATTCCGGATATCCGACTTGACCTCTTCAATGTCGTATCCGTCACGAAGCTTCAATTCAACAGCAGAAACCCTTCCTTGCTGACCGAATAACTTTCTTGAGAATGCCAGTGATGTAAGGACATAATTGGCATCGTATTTGGCCTGTTTCACCACGAATACCACTCCCGGTGAATACAGTTCTTCTTCAATAAAGCCTGTTGTAGGATTAGCCAGATCTATACGTTCTCCTTTCTGGGGTGCGAAGACTTTTAACGGCTCATCAAAACGTGCACCAACTCCCAAATTGGCAGCGAGCTGAATCCCTAATACACCATACTCCAACACATCCGCATGAAGTACAAAATCTCCGTCACCATACAATATGTTCCGAATGTCCGTCTGACGGTCAAAGTTATCTTCAACTCCTTTCACAGTGACCATGAGCTGGCGGTCACCGTAAGCCACCAGAGCCTTATCCTCCAACGTTTCCGTATAAACTGCTATAGCCGGATTCTTCTTCAAAGCAAGTAGTTTCGGATCATCGGCTGCCATCGTTTTTCCTTTTACGGAAGTCACCTTCAGTTGCGGATCGAATTCCGTAAAAAACGAAGCCACGAGATCTTCAAACCCATTGAATACAGACATGGTACACACCAGTGCCATCGTAGCTACAGCCACACCACAAACGGATATGGCAGAAATAATATTGATGGCATGATGAGACTTCTTTGAGAATAAATAACGGCCGGCTATGTAAAACGGAAAATTCATTCTTTCAGAAGCTTGTCAATATTCTCAATATAATCCAAAGAATCGTCTACAAAGAATTTCAGTTCCGGAATAATACGCAACTGAAAGCGGACACGGGTACCCAACTCATAACGGATGGATTTCATGTTGGCATTGATATTCTTGACAATCTCCTCACTTCTTTCGCTGGGAAAAACACTCAGGTAAACCCGGCAGACACTCAGATCCGGACTGATTCTGCAGGCACTCACCGAAACGAGTACTCCTTTCATGGCCTTTGTCTGCAGCATAAATATCTCACTCAATTCCTTCTGAATCAGGCGGGCAATTTTGTTCTGTCTTGTAGTTTCCATAAATCCTTTATTTTTTTCGGATCAGCGTCAGACCATCGCGCAACGGAATAATTACTTTCTCCACACGATCATCTGTCGCCACCTTATCATTAAACGACATAATTCCTACTGTCTGGGCGTCATGACGATCAGTCTGCTCAATCACATGACCATCCCACAATGTATTGTCTGCCAATATATATCCTCCCGGATTCAATTTCGACAGAACCATCTCGTAATAATCAAGATAACGCCTTTTGTCACCGTCCACAAATGCCAGATCAAACTTCACATCCATTTCAGGAACCAACTGTAAGGCATCACCTATAATAAAACTGATCTTGTCTGCATAAGGAGAATTTTCCAACCATGGCCGGGTAAAATCCTCCTGTTCATCATTGATCTCAAATGTATATAAATGACCGTCGGATGGCAGCCCTTCTGCCATACATAAAGCAGAATAACCGCTATACGTACCTATCTCCAATACATTGCGGGGACGGATCATCCGGACAAACATTTTCAGCAACCGACCCTGAAGATGTCCTGAGGCCATACGCGGTCTCAACAGCTTGACGTTGGTGTCCCGGTAAAGGGCTCTCAGATAATCACCTTCATCGTCAATATGCGCCAATATATAATCATCCAGTAATTCCGTCTCCTGCATCACATTTCTGTTTATAAATATCTGTTCCGGTTTGGCAACACATAATCCATGGCATATTTCAGGACATCGCCAACCACGTTTATTTCAAGGAATGAGGTCTGCGTACCCTGTTTTCCTCCACTCAGATAAGCCACCATATCGCTTTCTGAAAGAACGCCATCATCCATCAGCTTGCGCAAAGCCGCAAAATAATAAGCCTGTCCGTTGGCCTTCTCGGGCATGAAAATAGCCTCCACACCATAAGAAAGAGCCAGATGACGCATGGTCTTTTCCTTATAACATACAGCCAGTACCGGATATTTACCACGGAATGCAGCAAGACTTCTTGCCGTCAAGCCACTGAAGCTGTCCGTAATAATGGCCTTGATCGGCATCAGTGAAGTCGCACATACAGCAGACTTGGCCAGATAAGCCGTTACGTCCGCATTTTCAGGATTCAAAGGAATCTGAATATCATTCTCTTCCAATTTATCTTTTTCAGCCTGAGCTGCAATTGCCGTCATTGTCCGTACAGCTTCTACCGGATATTTGCCATACGCGGTCTCACCACTCAGCATTAAGGCATCGGTACGATAATAAATGGCATTGGCAATATCGGTAACCTCGGCACGGGTAGGACGTGGGTTATTGATCATCGTATGAAGCATCTGAGTAGCTACGATTACCGGTTTCTTGGCCAGGATACATTTCTTGATCAATACACGCTGAATGCCCGGAATCCGCTCCTGAGCCACCTCAATACCCAAATCACCTCTGGCAACCATAACACCATCTGCCACTTCAAGGATCTCATCTATATTATCTACACCTTCCTGGTTCTCTATCTTGGCAATAATCTTGATATCACTGCCGTAAGCATCCAGAATCTGACGGATATCCAATACATCCTGTTTGTTGCGTACAAAAGAATGTGCGATAAAATCAATATCCTTTTCTATGGCATAAAGAATATTGTTTCTGTCCTTTTCTGTCAGAGAAGGCAAATTGATACGTACGCCGGGTACATTGACACTCTTACGGTTTCCCAAGGTTGCATCGTTGCACACTTCACAATACAAAGCTTCATCATCCTTGCTCAACACTTTCAGTTCAAGCTCACCGTCATCGATAAGAATACGGTTGCCGACATTCAGATCGTGAACAAAATTAGGATAACTTACACAAATACAACCTCTCGTGGTTTCCATATCTGGACGACCGATAATTTTCACTTTTTCACCGGTCTTGTATTCAGTAGAATCTTCTGCATTCTTGGTGGTTCTGACCTCCGGTCCTTTGGTATCCATCAGGATACCGATACGGTTTGAAACCTCACGCACATTATTGATCAGCTTTTCAAACCCTTCACGGCTGGCGTGAGCTGTATTCATACGCACTACATTCATTCCCGCATTGAAGAGGTCACGAATAAAATCCACATCGCAACGCAGATCCGAAATGGATGCAACGATCTTTGTTTTCTTTAGCATCATAATCTTTTACCTTATTTTATCTTATTTATTTTTCAATTCTCTCAAAGCCTCTACAGCCAACCTGTAAGAGTCAAGGCCGAATCCGCATATCACTCCCTTGCAGGCACAGGATATCATCGATTTGTGGCGGAATTCCTCACGCTGGTGTACATTACTGATATGAACCTCAATGACAGGCGAAGTGACTGCCCGGATTGCATCCTGCAACGCGATCGATGTATGCGTATAGGCACCGGCATTCAGCACAATACCGTCGATATCAAAACCCACCTCATGGATCTTGTTAATCAATTCGCCTTCTATATTACTCTGATAATAGGAAAATTCCACATCAGTATATCGCTGTTTCAAACGCTCATAATAGTGTTCAAAAGATTCCGCACCGTAAATACCCGGCTCACGCTTGCCGAGCAAATTGATATTCGGTCCGTTTATGATTTGTATTTTCATTGATTATATCTAACTTTGTCAAGTTGATGCAAAAATACAAAAAAGAATGGAATTGGGCGAAAAAACACCTTATAATCAACTCCAGAATAAGACAAAAACCATTTTTCAACGGTACATCCAGTATCTTAAACTTGAAAAATCGCTATCATCCAATACTTTGTCTGCCTACTCGGATGACCTTATGAAATTATTGTCGTTCCTTAACGAAAACCATGCCGACTACCGTTCCGTCACGGTTGATCTGCTGGATTCCTTTTTGGCCACTCTGTCGGATATCGGCATACATCCACGTTCACAAGCCAGAATATTGTCCGGTATCCGTTCTTTCTATCATTTTCTTTTTATAGAGAAAGAAATTGACCATGACCCCACGGAGTTGATCGAAACGCCCAAAATCGGCAGGCATCTGCCACAAATACTGAGTACAGAAGAAATTGACCGTCTTATCAATTGCATTGACCTCAGTACACCTGAAGGACAGCGAAACAGAACCATTCTGGAAATACTTTACAGCTGTGGGTTACGCGTCAGTGAACTCTGCGACCTCAAGATGTCAGGGCTTTATCTCAACGAAGGCTTTATCAGAGTACTCGGCAAAGGCAACAAGGAACGTCTGGTTCCCATCTCGGCCAAAGCCATTAACGAACTGCATCTGTGGTTTTACGACCGGAACCTTATTTCCATCAAACCGGGTTACGAAGATTATGTATTTCTCAGCCTCCGGCGGGGAACACCATTGTCACGCATCATGATATTCCACATTGTAAAGGAGCTGGCCGTCAAAGCCGGTATCACCAAAAGCATCAGCCCTCATACATTCAGACATTCTTTTGCCACCCATCTCCTGGAAGGAGGTGCCAATCTGCGCGCCATTCAGGCCATGCTTGGCCACGAAGCCATCGCTACAACCGAAATATACATGCACATGAACAAAAACCGCCTTCGGGATGAGATTTTGCAACATCATCCGAGAAATATTCACCCTAAAGAGTAAAAAAACAGTTTTTCCGACACTAAAAAGTAGGCAGAAGACATTTTTTAGCATTATTTTATCGAGAAAGTCACTGTCATACAGCAAAGATTTGTATATTTGCACCACTAATCAACTAAAACTATGTTAGTATGCGTAAAAATTCTTATCTTATCATGTCTGTAGCAGCCGTTACGGCGCTTACATCATGTAAAAAACTAGGTGACTTGTCTGCGGACAACTTTACTGTAACTCCGACTCCGCTTGAAGCTGTAGCCGGTCAGGTTTCTACTACTATCGACGGTAAATTCCCCGAAAAGTACATGAAGAAAAAAGCTGTAGTAACAGTGACTCCGGTACTGAAATATGAAGGTGGGGAAGCCAAAGGCCAGAGCGCCACATTCCAGGGCGAAAAGGTTGAAGGCAATGACCAGACCATCGCTTACAAGGCAGGAGGTACTTATACAATGAAAACCATCTTCGATTATGTACCGGCCATGCAGAAATCAGATCTGTACTTGCAGTTCGATGCCAAAGTAGGCAAAAAGACTGTCAGTGTACCTGAAGTAAAGGTTGGTTACGGAGTATTGGCCACTTCAGCCTTGTTAGGCAAGACCCTGGCGTCTACAAATCCTTCTCTCGCTCCGGACGCTTACCAGCGTATCATCAAGGAAAAGCAGGAAGCTAACATCAAGTTCCTCATCCAGCAGGCTAACCTGCGCAGCAGCGAATTGAATTCTACTTCAATGAAGGATTTCGTTAAAATGCTGAAGCAGATCAATGACGAGAAAGAAACAAAGGCTCTCAAGAATATCGAAGTATCAGCATACGCTTCTCCTGATGGTGCATTGGATCTCAACACCCGTTTGGCTGAAAAGCGTCAGGACAACTCAGAGAAATATCTCCAGAAGCAGTTGAAGTCTAACAAGATGACTGCTGAAGTAGATACCAAGTACACAGCAGAAGACTGGGATGGTTTCCAGGAACTCGTTTCTCAGAGCAACATTCAGGACAAGGAAGTGATCCTTCGCGTATTGTCAATGTACAAGGATCCGGAAGAACGTGAAAAGCAGATCCGTAACATGTCAGCCGTATTCAAAGAACTGGCAGACCAGATCCTTCCTGAATTGCGTCGTGCACGTTTGACTATCAACTACGAAATCATCGGCCGTAGCGACGAGCAGATCGTAGCACAGTATAAGAGCGATGCTTCTCAGCTGAGCGTAGAGGAAATGCTTTACGGTGCTAATCTCATGACTAATGCAGCTGACAAGGAAGCATGGTATCAGAAGACTACTCAGTTGTATGCTAACGATTACCGCGCTTACAACAACCTCGGTATGTTGGCTTACCAGAAAGGTGATCTGACTGCTGCAGAAAACTATTTCAACAAAGCTAAATCTTTGAAGGCTGATGCCAGCGAAGCTAACGCCAACCTCGCTTTGATCGCCATGAACAAGGGTGACATCAAGAGCGCTGAAACTTATATGGGTAAAGCTTCAGGTGCCAACAACTTCAACGAAATCATGGGTAACCTTAACATTGCCAAGGGTGCATACCAGCAGGCTGCCAGCAACTTCAACGGTGTAAACACCAACAGTGCTGCTCTGGCTCAGATCCTGAACAAGGACTATGCTTCTGCAAAGACTACTTTGAACAATGTCAAGAATGCAGACGCTTACACTGCTTACCTGAAGGCTATCGTTGCTGCACGTACCAACGATGCAGCAGGCGTAAACAGCAACCTCAAGGAAGCTGTCAGCAAAGATGCTTCTCTGAAGGCTTATGCTGCTAAGGACCTTGAATTCGCTTCTTACCAGTCAACTATCAACAGTCTTTAAAAAGAACAGATTCATGTAGATGAAGAGATTATTTCTCTATACATTCACAGTTTTCACCCTGCTCAGTTGTGGAGGATCCCAAAGCCAGTTCAGGCTTGAAGGAGAATTCGAACACCTGCAGCAGGGTGAATTCTATATATACAGCATGGATGGATACAGTGAAAAACCTGATACCATCAAAATAAATGCAGGCCAGTTCCGTTACGATGCAAACATCGACAAACCCGTAGTCTTCCATTTATTATATCCCAATTATTCCGAACAGGTTATTTTTGCTTCTCCAGGCGAGAACATCAAGATTACAGGTGATGCACGTCATCTGAAAGCCACCAAAGTCAGCGGCAGTGAAGCCAACGAGGCAATGACGGCTTTCCGCCTGGAAAATCAGGATAAGAACGAAAAAGATATCCGGCAAGCTGCGGCCAACTTCATAGAAAAGAGTCCGGAATCACCGGTCAGTCTTTATTTGTTTGAACAATATTTTCTGATCAATGAAAAAGCTTCCAAAGAAGAGACCAGAAAACATTTCCTGACTATCAAGAAAGCACACTCCGAAAATCCCAAACTTCAGAAATGGGAAAAGGAAATCAACAGCAAATCAATCAGTCTGTCCAAAGGTCAGCTTTTACCCGATTTCAAACTTACACTGGAAGACGGTAAAAAAATACAGGCTTCTGACTTTCAGGGCAAATACCTGTTACTCAATTTCTGGGCTTCATGGGAAAGCAGCAGTTCTACCATGCTGTTCCGCATAAAACGGCTCAACCGGACTACCTCTGACAAAATGAAAATAGTCAGCATCTCTCTGGATGTGGAAAAGAGCAAAAAAGAAATGGTCGAACGCAACGACAGTGTCACATGGGACAGTTATTGCGACTATCTGGCATGGGACAGCCCTATTGTGAACAGTTACAATCTGCCGACTATCCCCTACTGCATTTTTGTAGGTCCGAATCAAAGAATCATCTGTTCAGGAAGTGATTTCGAAAAGGAAATCCTTCCGGAAATAAAGAAAACCTTAAAGCTAGAATAACCATGCTCGTCAAAGTGTATGGAGCAGCAGTACAAGGCTTGAGCGCCATTCCCGTAACCATAGAAGTCAACTCATCCCGAGGCATCAAGTTCTACCTCGTCGGGTTGCCGGACAATGCCGTAAAGGAAAGCCACGAACGCATCATCGCTGCCATAACCAACAGCGGATTCCGCTTCCCAAGCAAACAAATCATAGTCAATATGGCTCCTGCCGATATCCGCAAGGAAGGAGCGGGATATGATCTGCCCATTGCACTAGGTATTCTGGCTACAGATGAGAAAATCAAAACAGACAAACTCGAACGCTACATGTTCATCGGCGAACTGAGTCTCGACGGAAGCCTGCAACCCATCAAAGGAGCTCTTCCCGTAGCCATCAAAGCACGCGAGAAAGGATTTGAAGGCCTGATTGTTCCCGAACAGAACGTACGCGAAGCTGCCGTTGTCAACAAGCTGAAAGTATACGGTGCCCGGCACATCGGAGAAGTCATAAGGTTTCTGAACGATGAAGAAGGACTTACACCGACTGTCATTGACACCCGGACCGAATTCTTCAATCAGCAAAACCACTTCGACTATGACTTTGCTGACGTGAAAGGACAGGAAAACGTCAAACGTGCCCTTGAAGTGGCAGCCGCAGGCGGACACAATGTCATCATGATAGGCCCGCCGGGAAGCGGCAAATCCATGATGGCCAAACGTCTGCCATCCATACTTCCTCCCCTTTCACTATCAGAAAGCCTGGAAACCACACAGATCCATTCCGTAGCGGGAAAACTGAACAAAGAAAGTTCACTGATTGCCCAACGCCCCTTCCGTTCCCCTCATCACACCATCTCACAGATAGCCCTTGTAGGTGGAGGTGCCAATCCACAACCTGGCGAAGTCAGTCTGGCCCATAACGGCGTACTTTTCTGCGACGAGCTGCCAGAATTCTCCCGTACCGTACTGGAAGTTCTCCGCCAACCGCTAGAGGACCGTTTCATCAATATTTCACGGGTCAAATACAGCATTACCTACCCCTGCTCTTTCATGTTCGTAGCATCCATGAACCCTTGTCCGTGTGGTTACTACAACCACCCGACCAAGGCATGTGTCTGCACTCCCGGACAGATCCACCGTTATCTCCACAAGATCTCCGGCCCTCTTCTTGACCGTATAGACCTTCAGATAGAAATCACCCCATTGTCATTCGATGAACTGTCACGCTCCGCTCCAGGCGAAAGCAGTGCTGCCATCCGCGAAAGAGTCATCCGCGCCCGAAAAATACAGGAACAGCGGTATAACGGCTTGCAAGGCATCCACTGCAACGCGCAGATGACCAGCCGTCTGATCCGTCAGTATGCGGAACCGGATGCGGAAGGTACGGAAATGCTGCGTCTTGCCATGAACAGGCTGCAACTTTCAGCCCGTGCCTACGACAGGATACTGAGAGTAGCCCGCACCATTGCAGATCTGGACAACAGTGAAAAAATACGGAACATCCATCTGGCCGAAGCTATCGGATACCGAAATCTCGACCGCAGCAATTGGGGTGAATAAACGGCTTTATCTGCATCTGATCCGGATCCTTTTCCCTTACAACATTCTCCCACAGAAATATTCTGTCCATCTTGGGCATGTCTCTGCTTTTTCGTAACTTTGCAGAAAATTGACGAAAAACAATAAACAGACAACGACGATGGAGAAGAAATTCAAAAGAACGACCGTCACATCAGCCCTCCCCTATGCCAACGGGCCTGTGCATATCGGTCACTTGGCCGGTGTTTATGTCCCGGCAGACATTTATGTACGTTATCTTCGTTTGAAGAAAGAAGACGTACTCTTTATCGGCGGTTCTGACGAACATGGCGTGCCCATCACCATCCGCGCACGCAAGGAAGGCGTCACGCCACAAGATATCGTCGACCGCTATCATACGCTTATCAAAGACTCTTTCAAGGAATTCGGCATTTCATTCGATGTCTATGGCCGTACATCCTCAGACATTCACCGTCAGACAGCTTCTGACTTCTTCCGCAAGCTTTATGACAAAGGCGAATTCATCGAGAAAACGTCCATGCAATATTACGACGAAGAAGCCAAGACTTTCCTGGCCGACCGCTATATCACCGGTGAATGTCCTCACTGCCATGCAGAAGGTGCCTATGGCGACCAATGTGAAAAGTGCGGAACTTCACTCTCTCCTACTGAACTGATCAATCCGAAGAGTGCCATCAGCGGTTCACAGCCAGTCATGCGCGAAACCAAGCATTGGTATCTGCCCCTCGACAAGCATGAGCCCTGGCTGCGCGAATGGATTCTCGAAAATCACAAGGAATGGCGTAACAACGTATACGGACAGTGCAAGAGCTGGCTCGACATGGGACTTCAGCCACGTGCCGTAAGCCGTGACCTCGACTGGGGTATTCCGGTACCCGTTGAAGGTGCTGAGGGCAAAGTGCTCTATGTCTGGTTCGATGCACCTATCGGCTATATCAGCAACACCAAGGAGCTTCTTCCCGATTCTTGGGAAAAATGGTGGAAAGATCCCGAAACACGTCTGATCCACTTCATCGGAAAAGACAACATCGTATTCCACTGTATCGTATTCCCTGCCATGCTGAAAGCAGAAGGCAGCTATATCCTGCCAGACAACGTCCCCAGCAACGAGTTCCTTAATCTGGAAGGCGACAAAATCTCCACTTCACGCAATTGGGCCGTATGGCTTCATGAATACCTGCGCGACTTCCCCGGCAAACAGGACGTTCTGCGCTATGTACTGACAGCCAATGCGCCAGAAACCAAGGACAATGATTTCACCTGGAAGGATTTCCAGGCACGCAACAACAATGAGCTTGTAGCCGTCTACGGTAACTTTGTCAACCGCGCCCTCCAGCTGACCCAGAAGTACTACAACGGTGTTGTACCCGAATGCGGTGAGTTGACCGATTATGACAAGGAAACCCTTAACGAATTCAAGGACGTGAAAGTTAAGGTAGAGGAACTGCTCGATGTATTCAAATTCCGTGATGCTCAGAAAGAAGCCATGAATCTGGCCCGCATCGGTAACAAATACATCGCCGACTGCGAACCTTGGAAAGTTATCAAAACCGATCCTGAACGGGTTAAGACCATTATCTATATCTCACTTCAGCTGACAGCCAATCTGGCCATTGCTTTCGAACCGTTCTTGCCGTTCAGCAGTGAGAAACTGCGACAGATGCTCAATATGCAGGAATTCGAATGGAACCAACTCGGCTCTACCGAACTGCTCAAACCGGGACATCAGCTCAACAAACCTGAACTGCTCTTCGAGAAAATCGAAGATGATGTGATTGAAGCCCAGGTACAGAAATTGCTAGATACAAAGAAAGCCAACAAGGAAGCTAATTATAAAGCCAACCCGATACGCGAAAACATACCTTTTGAAGATTTTGAGAAACTGGATATTCGCGTAGGTACTGTTCTGGAATGTACCAAGGTTCCCAAAGCTGACAAACTGCTTTGCTTCAAGATTGCCGACGGACTGGAAAACCGTACCATTGTCAGCGGTATTGCCAAATTCTACAAACCGGAAGAACTGGTCGGCAAACAGGTTTGTTTCATCGCCAATCTGGCCCCGCGCAAACTCAAAGGCATCGAAAGTCAGGGTATGATTCTGTCTGCCGTCAACAATGACGGTTCACTCAGCGTCATTACTGTGGACCGCGAAGTAAAACCAGGATCTGAAGTTGGATAAACAACTAATCAGCATCCTGTTATAAATAATGAGAATAAGACGGATATCAAACTCTGACAGGGTTTATATCCGTCTTTCTTCTTAACCATAAGGCCTGACGGCCTTCCCAAACCGGGATATCTCCCGACAAATAAACCCACAGAAATCACAAAATAAAAAGACATCTCAATAAAATCTAAAATTCGTTATCTTTATTATTTATTTCCAATGGAAACTTGTTTTTATAGAAAATATTATAGATATTTGCTACCGAAAACAAAAAAATTAAACAGACAATTCACTTTAAAAAGACGATTATGAACAAGATTCTTCTTATTGTACTCATCATTGCTGTATGCGCCTTTACTGCCATCCAGCTTTTCACCGGTCAAAAGGTCAATGCTGCCAATACTAAAGCCAATCAGAATTCGGACAAAGCCTGTATCGAATTGACAAAGTCAGAATTCCTTAAAAAGGTTGTTGATTATGAATCCAACCCCAAGGAATGGAAATACCTGGGCGACAAACCGGCCATTGTAGACTTTTACGCCAGCTGGTGCGGCCCTTGCAAGATGGTTGCACCTATACTCGAAGAACTGGCCAAGGAATATAAGGATGATATCGTAGTATACAAGGTCAATACCGAAAACGAACAGGAACTGGCCGGTGCATTTGGAATCCGCAGTATCCCTACAATACTCTTTATTCCGATGAAAGGTGATCCTCAGGTAATCATGGGTGCCCAGCCCAAACCGGAACTCAAGAATATCATTGAGAATTTCCTTCTCAAGAAATAATCATAAGTATAAGACAATCTTAAACCGCACACGACAGACCGTTTACGGATATTCTGTCTGATAAGATGGTCATTCCGTCAGCCCCGGCATTACGGAATGGCCATCTTTTTTCTATCCGGCTGCTTCTGTTTTTCAGATTCCAGTCCGGACCAGTAATCAGCGTCAGTTTATATTTCCGTTTCAGAAAAATAGACTAAATTTGCAAAAGCAATATCCTTAAACTCATTTATGCCATGATAGAACCACTCTACTCACCTGCTGCCGACAGATATGAAAACGGCATGCTTTACCGACGTTGCGGCCAAAGCGGAATCCTTCTTCCTGCTATCTCCCTGGGATTCTGGCATAACTTCGGTGATGTCAATTCACTGGCCAATGCCAAGGCCATCACTCATTTTGCTTTCGACCACGGTATTACTCATTTTGACCTGGCCAATAACTACGGACCATCTTACGGTTCGGCTGAAGAAACGCTGGGCCTGCTGATGCAGAAATCTTTCAGTCCTTATCGCGACGAATTATTTATCTCTACCAAAGCAGGTCATGACATGTGGCCCGGTCCTTACGGCAACTGGGGATCACGCAAACACCTGATGAGCAGTCTGGACCAAAGTCTCCGCAGGATGCACCTCGACTACGTTGATGTATTTTATTCTCACCGCTATGACCCGGAAACACCTTTGGAGGAGACCTTACAGGCTCTTGTGGATATTGTCCGTCAAGGCAAGGCGCTATATGTAGGACTTTCCAAATACCCCAAGGATAAAGCAGAAGTGGCCTACCAGTATCTGAAAACGCACGATGTTCCCTGTCTGGTCTATCAAGGACGCTACAATCTATTCTCCCGCGACGTGGAATCACAAGGCATTTTGACCCATGCCCGGAATCACGGAGCCGGTTTCGTCGCCTTCTCACCTCTTGCACAAGGATTGCTGACCGACCGGTATATCCATGGCATACCCGATGACTCACGGATGGCACACAATCATTTCCTTAAAAAAGATACGCTGACAGACGAAGTCCACAACCGTATTCTGGCACTTCGACAAATTGCGGAAACGCGAGAACAAACTTTGGCCGAAATGGCCCTGGCATGGTTGCTTAAGGACCAGAACGTCACCTCGGTCATTATCGGAGCAAGCTCGGTCGGTCAACTGGAAGACAATCTCAAGGCTCTCCGCCACACTCGATTCAGTCATGAGGAATTGGAAAAGATAAACCACATTACCGGATTTTCTCCAGCTTCTGCAAACCTATAACAAACTTCGGAAGCAGACTGTCAAACATAAAAATTCCATCAATAAAATAAACATTCCGAATACACGAAAAAAAACGGTTTATACTTTAAGTTCCACGCAGTTTACACTATCTTTGCAAAAAGGAGACTGAAAAAGACTTCTATCCTGAACAGTCATAAATTAACAGTTTATCCCATGAAATACCCAATCGGAATACAAAGTTTTGAAAAGATCATTGAAAACGGTTTCGTCTATGTGGATAAAACCGCATTGATTTATAAACTGACTCACGAAGGCAATATCTATTTCCTGAGCCGACCAAGGCGGTTCGGGAAAAGCCTTCTGGTCTCCACCCTGGAAAACTATTACCTGGGACGGAAGGAACTCTTCAAGGGACTGGACATTGAAAAATTGGAAACCGAATGGAACACTTATCCGGTTTTCCACGTGGACTTCAACGGATCGGACTTTACACAGGAAGGCGTATTGGAGAAAAGGCTCAACGGCTACATCACTGACTGGGAAACAGCTTACGGCCTCAAATCCGAAACAGAGTTTCTTGATCTGGGAGGACGGTTTATCAAAATCCTCGAAACCGCCCACCGGCAGACCGGCCGGCGCGCTGTGGTTCTCGTGGACGAATACGACAAGCCCATACTCGATGTGCTCGACCTCGATCCCGCACTCGAAGACCGGCACCGCAATATCCTCAAGGCGTTCTATTCCGTCTTCAAGGGAGCTGACAGCCACCTGCAGTTCGTACTGCTCACAGGGGTGACCAAATTCTCACAGGTCAGCGTCTTCAGCGGATTCAACCAGCCTAAGGACATCAGCATGGACCCCCGTTATGAAGCGCTCTGTGGTATCACACAGGAAGAAATTGAACGATATTTCACAGACCCCATTGCAGAAATGGCCGAGGAACAGGGATGTACACCGGAGGAAATGAAACAAATGTTGAAACGGCAGTACGACGGATATCATTTCAGCGACAGAATGACAGATATCTACAACCCGTTCAGTCTGCTTAACGCACTGGATAGCCATCGCCTCTACGACTACTGGTTCCGATCCGGCACACCCACCTACCTCATCCGCCTGCTCGCCCATTTCAACGAAAACATGAACGAACTGACCGGAAAATACTATGGTATGGAGGAGTTCATCGATTACAAGGCTGATACTGAACGCCCCTTGCCCATGATCTATCAGAGCGGATACCTCACCATCAAGGACTATGACAGGGATTTCAACACATTCCTGCTGGATTTCCCCAACAATGAAGTCAAAAGCGGATTCCTCACCATGGTAGCTGGAGCCTACCTGCAACCTAAAGAGGAAACCGCAGGATGGATACGCAAACTGGTCATCACCCTAAGGAAAGGCGACACGGATACCGTGCGTGAACTCTTCACTTCGTTTCTCTCCAGCATCCCTTATACCATGCGAAGAAAGGAAGACGAACCGGAACGCGAACGCTATTTCCTGTATACCTTCTACCTCATCATGAGACTGGTCAGCATCTACACTGTTTACACTGAAAAAGTACAGAGCCAAGGACGGGTGGACTGCATCGTTGAAACACCCCAATACGTCTATATCTTCGAGTTCAAGCTGGACGGTACGGCTGAAGAAGCACTAAGGCAGATTGAAGAGAAAGGATACGCCACAGAGTACCAAACCGACACACGAAAAATATTCAGAATCGGAGCTGCGTTCTCTTCCGACACCGGAACCATCTGTGATTGGAAAGTCCAAACTTCATAAACACACTACAGATATTACGAAGACAGGTAAAGACTTTGCCTGTCTTTTCCAGAATCAGAAATCTGTTTAAAGCAATCCCATTTATAGCCAGTCAATTGATTCACGTTAAAATACATTTTAATGATTGATTCATTAATAATCGCGGTCTACTTGCCACAGATTTCCGCTTGGCTATAAAAGATATTCAAACAGGACAAATATGTCATAACACATCTATTTTCTGGCCCTTAAGAACTTCATTGATTTTTATCCTTCTCTGATTTCCACTACCCGATAGCGGTTGCCCTCTTTGGTGTGGCGCCGTTCCACTCCGGCAGCCAGTACGGCGCGGGCGAAAGCCTGCAGGTTGACGCCCCGCAGGGCAATGGGAT
>ENA-OVGQ01000512-OVGQ01000512.1-human-gut-metagenome-genome-assembly--contig:-NODE-512-length-49208-cov-4.549244_pt1 | contig 49208 bp, 35 predicted proteins | sample MGYA00237774_ERZ505427 | MGnify/ENA primary metagenome ERZ505427 (study PRJEB26158, sample SAMN06016404) | human gut metagenome | biome: human gut; feature: ankylosing spondylitis patient; material... | reverse complement strand
ACGGTGAGAATTTTTGGATTGATAAAAATTGCCCTACATATTATAAGATTTCATAAATAACTATATATGCCTGTGAAAAAACATATCAATCGGATAATATTTTTGAGAAAACTAATATTATTCAAAAAATCATATATAAGTATATAAATAACAATAAAAAACATTTTGATAAAATCAATCAGATAGTTGAAGAACAAGGAGGAATTAAAAAAACAAAACAAGAAGGAGTCTCATTATTTTTTCGTAACAATGACCGAACTCAGTCTTCCGGCAGATTAAATGTTTTTTGCTTTTTTAATGATATTAAATATAAAACTACAACCGGATTTAATTCACTTATAATTTGTGCTAAATCAAGTGATGCAGAATATTCCAATATAACATTCAGCAAAATTATTTATTTCGATAAAATAAAGTATTTGAAGTATTCTGGTACGAATATAGACGATATTTTTATATTGGAAAAAATGCAAAACCTAGAAGAATTAAGTCTTGAAATTTCAGATAATGATACTTTTTACAAAGCTAAATCCATAGCTAAAAAAATGGGGATAACCATCCATATCACATAAATGTATTGTTTAAAATTTCATATAAAAACAGCTATTGCATAAAAATCGCAAAAAATGTTTAACTTAACTATTATGCTCCCAAAACCACAAAAACCTGACGGTTTAAAAATCCCGTCAGGTTTTTGTTATCATATGTATTTTAATTTTCTTATGACACGCTGTCATTCTTTTCATTTGTTGCCGCTGCTTCTGACCTTGCATTTTTATATGCCATAACTACATTTTGTACTCTATGCATGATTATGCGTGGATTGTACGGCTTTTCTACAAAGTCTGTTGCTCCGAGTGCAAATGACTTTTCTATGCTCTTATCTCCGCCCTGTGAGGTGACGATTATCGGAATGTGTGCATATTTGTTTTCCATCTTAAGCTGCTTCATCAATGTAAAGCCATCCATAACCGGCATTACAAGGTCGAGCATGATAACATCTATCTCATCGGCATGGTCTTTGATATATTCCAATGCCTCTGCACCATTCTCTTTTTCAACAATTTTAAAATATCTGCTAAATGACGCACTGAGTATCTTTCTGTTAAGCACAAGGTCATCAACTATAAGCATTGTTCCCGGTGATTTTCTGAATGTCGCATCTGAGAAATTCATCTCAAGACCTTCCATATCGTTATTTAAGATACTGTGCTCAATAAGATGCTTTTCAAATTCTTCCGGTGGAAGCGGCTTTGCAAAATAATATCCCTGAACAAAATTGCAATCCATGTTTCTAAGCATCTGTATCTGTTCTTCCGTCTCTATCCCCTCTGCAACCACGGCATAATCCATCCATTTTGCAAGGCTTATGATAAAACTCAAAATATTGTTGCTGTTCGTGCTTAAATCTCCCTGAACAAATCCCATATCAAGTTTCAATATGTCTATCGGCAGTTCATTGAGCATATTTAAAGATGAGTAGCCTGAACCAAAATCGTCCATTTCTATTATAAATCCGAGAAGCTTAAGTTTTTTGACAACTTCTATTATCTGCTGCGGATTTTCGGTATATGCCGTCTCCGTAATCTCCAAGTGTATGTTTTCAGGTTCAAGCCCGTGCTTTTTAATGATTCCCATTATTATATCCATAAAATCAGGGTTATATATATCTGTTCTTGATACATTAACTGAAATAGGCACTACCGGATAGCCTTTTCTCTTCCATTCCTCTATGTACTCACAGGTCTTGTCCCAGACAAACTTGTCAAGCTCAGTGATAAAACCGTTTGTCTCAAATAATGGGATAAATTCTGCCGGATTCATAAAGCCTTTCTCAGGATGTACCCATCTTACCAAAGCCTCAGCACCGGCAACTTTTTCAGAATTAAGGTCATACTTTGGCTGGAAATATACCTTAAACTGCTCTTTATCTATGGCATCCTCCATGCAGTTTAATATCTCCTGCTCATATACCTGCTTTTCCCATATCTTTTTGTCATAATATGCCATATATCTTCCATATCTGCCCCTGATGGTATCTACGGCAAGAATAGCTCTGTTTATCATTGCGTGCATCGACATCTTAGTGCCATCTGTAAGATATATGCCAAATCTGAGTCTTAAATTCATATTGACCGGAAAATCATTTATTGTCTTTACTATATTGGCAAGCTGGTCATGCAATATCAGCTTGTCATATTTCTTGATAATGACAAAATGCTCATTTTCTATTCTTCCACACACCTCATCATTATTTACATAATGCTTAAGCATCTTTGCCATAAATACTAATAGTTTGTCACCTGTTTTTTCTCCGAATAAATCTTTTAAAAGCTGAAAGTTTTCAATATCAGAATATAATACGGCATACTGGACATCTTTATTTCTTTTCAAAAGCTCTTTTGCTTTTTTTGAAAATGTTTCTTTTGAATATACTCCGGTCAGTGTATCCATCTGAAGATAATTTACAAGTGATGCTGTCTCTTTAAGGTGAATGATATTTTGCAATCTTTTTTTGACTATTATAGGATTGTAAGGCTTTCCAAGAAAGTCACTCGCACCCAGCGACAATGCCTTAAGTTCTGACTGCTCGTCTCCGTCTACTGATGTCACTATGACTGGTATCTTCGGCAGCATTTTTCTGTATGCCATCTCGTTAAGCACACCATAGCCGTCAAGCCCCGGCATAATTATATCGAGTACAACTGCAGAAATCTTTTCCTTTTCTTTATCAAGAATTTCCAGAGCCTCATACCCATCACTTGCCTGAAGAATATTATAATCATCTTCTAACAGTCTTGTCAGACATTCTCTATTTACTTCCTTATCATCAGCAATAAGAATCGTATTTTTCTCTGACATCCTGCCACCTCCTTTCAAATCGTATTTTCCGACTCCAACAAAATTTAGTGTATTTTTTCCATATGTGTATCGCTTTCATTGCGCTTATTATAAAATTTTTGAATTATCTCTTTTTTATCCCTCTTTCTGATAGGGACCAGCCTGTCCCCCGGCATATAAAAATCATAATCTACTATATCACTTACCCAGAGGATATTGACGATATAGCTTTGATTACATCTCAAAAACATATCAAAATCAAGTTTTTCCTCAAGTTCTCCAAGCCTTGAATAAACCTTGAAAACACCATTTTTACAATAGATACTAACCACTCTGCCCATAGACTCTAAGAAATATATATCCCTTTGTCTTATAAAAATCTTCTTCTGCTGAATGGTAACTTCCAACATTTCTGTTTTCTCATCCTGTTTTTTCACATCATATTTTTTGAGGTAATATTCTAATGTCTCCCTTACCTTTTCGACACGATAAGGTTTTAATAAATATGCAAGTGCGTGTATGTCATATCCCTCTTTCATATAAGCTTCACTGCTCGTCGCATATATGATTTCTACCTGCACATCCTTTTCTCTGATAGCCCTCCCCGTTTCAATGCCATCTAACTGTTTCATCTGAACATCTAAAAAAATAACATCATAATCTCCTCTTGAGTAATTTCTAAGAAGTTTCTCGCCTGAAGAAAACTCAAATACCTGAGCACTATATCCAATATCAATTAACAGTCCCTCAACGACATTTTTAAGGATGCCCCTCTCGATTTCATTATCATCACATAACGCAATCTTAATCATCCTATCACTCTCTTTCACAATTTTTAAATATACCTTTTACTTCTGCTCACTCGTAATCCTTACATCGTTTGCAGGCTTATATATAATATTTAAAATCAATAGGTATTTGGATATACATATAATTTTATCAAAAAAAGCATATTATTTCAAAGGTAATATTGCATATCCCTATCCCTTTTTCGCTATAATTCTACCATTTTTCGCCTTTTTCACTCACCCTCTGCACTTGAAAGCAATATACGGTCATTATCAAGGCTCTTTCCGGCATTATCCTTAAACTTTTCAAGCAGGTCATCTACAGTAAGTTTAGCTCTCTCCTCACCGCTTACATCAAACACTATATGACCCGAATCCATCATAAGCGTTCTGTTTCCAAGTTCAAGTGCCTGATGCATATTGTGAGTTACCATAAGGCAGGTTATGTTTCTGTCCTTTACTATCTCCTTTGTAAGTTTAAGTACCTTTTCCGCCGTAGCAGGATCAAGTGCCGCCGTATGCTCATCGAGAAGAAGAAGTTTTGGTGTTACCATTGTTGCCATAAGAAGTGTAAGTGCCTGTCTCTGTCCTCCTGACAAAAGCCCGACCGGATTTTTCATGCGGTCCTCAAGCCCCATTCCAAGTAATGAAAGATGTTCCCTGAATTTCTGCTTTTCTTTTTTGCTTATCCTGCTGAAAAATGCAGTCTTTGCAGTAGATGCCCTAAGGTAAGCAAGTGCCATATTTTCCTCTATCGTCATATGTGGTGCGGTTCCAAGAAGCGGGTCCTGAAAAAGATGACCTATATCTTTACTTCTGAAATGCTCTTTTTTAAAGGTTATATCCTCACCGTTAAGTATTATCGCACCTTCATCCGTAAAGAATGAGCCTGTTATCGCATTAAACATTGTCGATTTGCCCGCACCGTTACTTCCGACTATCGTGGCAAAATCTCCATGTTTTAACGAAAGATTAAGCCCCGTAAGTGCCTTTTTTTCATTTACCGTACCCGGATTAAAGGTCTTGCATACATTTTTTAATTCAAGCATAGTATCCATTACATCGCACCTTCTTTCTTTCTTCTTGCAATCTCAGCATATTTGTGTTTTGCAAATTTTACTTTTTCTTTTACATAAGGGAATGCTATCGCAACGGCTACTATGATAGCAGATACAAGTTTTAGACACTCCGCCGGAACATTTATCCTTATTGCGACTGCTACTATAAAACGATAAAGACAGCTTCCGAATACAACACCTAATATTCTTTTAAACATCGTTCCTTTTCCGACAAATGTCTCACCGATAATAAGACTGGCAAGTGCTATGGTTACCATACCTGTTCCAAGATTTATATCGCATGATTTCTGATACTGTGCAAGTAATCCTCCTGACAGTGCAGTAAGAGCACTTGAAAGGCAAAGACCTACCGTTATCGTAAATTTAGGATTTATACTTGATGCTCTTACCATTGCATCATTGTCTCCGGTCGCTCTTATCGAAAGCCCAAGTCTTGTTCCTAAAAATCCACTTAAAAGTACACTGACTATTATAACTATCACGGCTACAAGAATAAGCTTATACCATCCTTTTCTTATAAGTATCTGAACTGCCGCATCTCCCATGTGTTCCTGTATAAAATCCCTGACTATCGTAAATATACTGTCACATTTAAAAAGGTTCATATTTGATGAAAATCCCATTGCGGCAATATTTATCGTATATAATCCCGTATTTACTATGATTCCTGCAAGAATTGACTCCACGCCCATTCTGGTCTGTAAAAATGCCGTGACAAATCCCGATATAATACCCGCACCCATCGCAAGAAACAGTGCAAGTACCGGATGACCGGCTATCGTCACTGATGCTGCAACGGCACAGCCTAGAGTAAAACATCCGTCTGTTGAAAGGTCAGCAATATTTAATATGCTGAATGATACAAAGAGTGCAAGAACGACGAGCGAATATATAAATCCAAGCTCCAATGCACTTTGTAATATTGAAATAGTAAAAATTGAGCCCATTTTTTCCTCCATGCCATATCAAGCACGCCTAAAACAGCGTGCTTGATATATTTTTATCCTGATAGTTTTTTTATTATGATAGTTTTTTTATTTTTCGTCAAATTCTTTTGCAGTCTTTGTCTCTACGACTTTTTCACACATATCCTTAAATCCGCTGTAATCAAGTCCTATCTGCTCTGCTGTCTCGGTATTTACCGTAGCTATACCATTATTAAGCGTCTTTATCGCCATCTCGCCCGGTTTTGCACCGTTTACAAGAATGTCAGCTACCATATCGGCAGTCTCTACACCAAGTTCTTTGTAGTTTACGCCATATCCGGCAAATGCTCCGTTAAGTGCAAATGAATCCGCTCCCGTATAATGAGGTATCTTTGCATTTACAAACTTCTCATATATGGCAAGCTCAGCTTTCATAATAGTATTGTCAGTCGGTGTAAATACCGCATCTACTTTTGCAGCAACAAGTGCGTCAGCCGCAAGTGCTACCTCATCGTTTGTTGTACCTGTTTTCTCAACAACGGAAATACCGTTTTCCTCACAGAACTTTTTAGCATCTGCTATAGCCTGCTTTGATGAGTCCTGACTCTTATCATATAAAAGACCAAGTTTTTTAGTCTTGCTGTTTGCCTTTAAGATAAGCTTCATTATCGCATCTGTGTCTATGGCATCACTTGTTCCGGTAATATTTGCCCCCGGTGCATCCATACTTGCAACAAGTCCTGCTGATACCGGATCCGTAACCGCTGAAAATACAACCGGTATCTGATTGTCCTCTGTAACAGACTGTGCTATAAGTGCAGTAGGTGTAGCTATAGGAATTATTATATCGACACCATCTGATACAAGTTCTGTCATTATCTGGTTTAATGTAGACTGATCCGCCTGACCATTGAAAGTATAATCCTTATAATCAAACTTTACTCCGGCCTCTTTTCCCTTTTTGTCAAGCTCATCCTGAACTGACTTCTGTATCTGGTTAAGCGATGCATCATCTACATATTGCACTATACCTACCTTATAAGTTTTTGTGCTGTCACCACTTTTTTCTGAATCCTGAGCTTTTTTAGAACCGCATCCTGCCATACATAAAACAGCAAGTAAAGCTGTCAGTGCTAAAAGTAATTTCTTTTTCATGTTATGTCCTCAACTTTCATTCATGTTATGTCACTATTTTTAAGTAAACCATGATTATGCCATAAAGTCAAGTATCCTTATTTTTTCACGGTAACTTTTATCGTCTTTTTCTTTCCGTTAAAGGTCTTTACTGTAATCTTTGCCTTTCCTTTCTTCAAAGCCTTGACTTTTCCCTTTGAATCAACTTTGACTATCTTTTTGTTTGATGACTTAAAAGAAATCTTATAGCTTGCCGTGTTTTTAGGAAGCGTAACCTTTATCTTCTTTGTTTTTTTCACCTTAAGTTTTATCTTTGACGGTGAAACTTTTTTTATTTTTTTAGGTGCCGCTTTTACCGTTACGGTATAAGTAATTATTTTTTTTGCCGTTGTGACAGTGACTGTTGATTTTCCCTTTTTCTTACCTTTGATAACACCTTTTTTAGAAACAGTAACATATTTCTTCTTACTGGTCTTATATTTTGCACCTTTTAAATAGAGTGAAACCGATTCTTTAAGTCCAATACTTATCTTCTTTTTGACTTTTGTTACTTTTTTAGTACCGCTGCTGCCATTATTTCCACTGTTTCCTCCATTGTTTCCATTATCGCCTGAATTATTGTTATTGTCATCTTTTCCTCCATTGTTTGAATTATCACCGGAAGTATTATTATCTTTTCCTCCATCAGCAGCTTTTACGCTTTCTATCTTTGTAACCTTGTAACCCTGTTTTGAAAAATCATATGTTGGGTATGACGATACATTGCTAAAAAGCATAAATGTCGCTTCATCACCATCAACCGTAATAGTCTTTCCTGAAAGTTCCGAACCTACATATGATGTCTTATTTCCATTTTTATCCAAAACTGCAAGACTGCAATAATTTATGTTTTTATCAAAAAGCGTATCCTCACTAAATGTTATCTTAAGCTTTGATGCACCGTCAACTCTGTATGCATAAAAACTATAACCGTCATCAGCTTTTGCCTGCGGAAGAGTATCTTTCAGATAAGTTCTTTTATATATGGTTGTTGTAAAGTCTTTTGTTTTTGTCACATAACTTTCTTCCTTGCCGGCTTTTACTTCACATCTATATGTCATACTGCTCTTTGTTGCAGTGACCGCAGGAGCCAAAGCAATATAAATATCCTTATCCGCTCCTTTTACCGGGATAAAGTTACCATTGTCATCCTTTTTGTACCACTGGTATTTCGGTGTATCATTTGTGTTGTTCTTAAGTGTTGTTGTATAAACCGCTGCTTCATCATCAAATATCCATGTTCTGTCGGCAGTTCCGTTAAAATCAAATCTGTCGGCATTATAAACATAAAAAATTCTTTCTATATCAGATATTTCCGTAGATGCAATACACTTATACCTTGTATAGCCAAAATCAAAATCTGTTATTGCATCCGTCTTATATGATGAATCAGACGCACTTGCAATATCTTCGTATCTTTTTTCCGCTTCATTATATCTCTGCCACTTATAACTTATATTATAACCCGCCGCACAGACTGCCTTTGCCTGAAACTCGGCACATTCACCTGCATTTATATACTTATCTCCACCTGTACTTTCCCATTTTAGCTCATCCGATACACCTCTTATTCCAAAATAGGCATACTTTGTCATAACTCCGTCGGTGACTTCGCAAATATATGAACCATAATCATCTGCTTTTATATTTTCTATTTTTAATTCAGGAGAAACCGCACCGGAAATGGCATTGTGTTCCGCTGTAGATGACTTAAACCACCTGTACGCTATCTGTCTTCCCGTTTTACTTGATGCCTTTACAGAAAACTCAGCCGTATCTGTGAGAGCTTTTGTAAGGTAATAGTATGTTGTCCCTGCATTATAATAATCAAATTCAAGTTCAAGTCCGGTATCAGTTTTCAGCTTAATATCTGTTGTCTGTACTGAACTCTCTCCACATCTGACAGCACAATAATATCTTCCATAATCATCATAATCTATATTTTCTATAGTAAGACTGCTGTTCGTCTGTCCAAAAATTGCAATTCCATCTTTATACCACTGATAATATACCGTGTCTTTGAGGTCAGTCTTGACTCCTATGTTAAAAGTTACGCTCTCCCCCTTTTTTCTGTAATATGTCGTGTAATTTCCTTTAGGAGCTGCTGAAAAATAACCTGTATATCTTGTTATCTTAAATGTATATGTCGTATAAGCATACGAAGTTCCCTTTTTATATATATTGAGCTGATATTCCCCAAACTGTTCCTCCGTGAGCGAATCAAAAGTTATAACCGTATTTTTCTCATCAAGCTTCACAGACTTAGATGCCATCTGCTTTTTACCGTTTACATATGACTCTGCAGTAAATGTCCACTCTACATCATACGACAATCCGGCTGTCTTTAAATCAACACCTATCGTCTCCTTACTTCCCAGATTTCTTGTTCCCTTATAAGTTCTGCCTGAACTTAAGCTAAGACCAGTATGGACACTTGTCGATATTGAATTTCTTCTTGACAAATAAAATGTGTACTTCGCTGTCTTTCCAGTATTTTTACTTGTTGCCACACATAAAAATGTCGCATTTATATCATTTTCACTTACACTGTCTATCGTGTAATTCATATCTGTTGCACCATCTATCACACCACCGTTTCTGTACCACTGATATGTTATCGTATCTGACGCATCAGGAATTACTGCTCTAGCCTCCAAAGTAACTTTTTCACCATCCATTACTTTGTAAGTATTATTTCCTGTTATGCTCACGAGCTTAAATCTGTCTTCCGGGGCATTTACAAAATAATCTAAAATTGTTGCTTTAGAATTTAAACCGTCATTTATATAACACTCGTACTGTGTAAAATCATATTTGGATAATGTTATCGTAAAATCCTTTGCTGAGCCGACTTTGACATATTCTCCATAATTTCCATCATAAGGATCGGCAACCTTTTTATACCATGCATATGTAATCGGATATTCTTTGTCATCCACTGTACTTACATCGGCGGTAAGCGTAATCGTATCGCCTGTATTTTTTCCATTTACATTAGTCTTAGACGGCGAATTCACCCTGTAGCCTGAGGCTTCATTTACCGTAAACTCTGCTGTTTCCTCAGCACTTTCCGTTTTTGCATAACTGTTTTCCTTTGCCTTTGCAGTTACCATACAGGTATATTTTCCATAAAGTCCATATGCAAGTTTATCGACTGAATATGTAGGAGTATTATATGTATTGCCATCTGCGTCATGAAGCTCCTCACCATTTAAAAACCATGAATACGAAATATCATAACAGTCCGCATTATCACACTCAGCCTTTACACCCATTGAAACAGGTTCACCGTCGTGCTTATAAAATGTATCATTTGTCGCATGGGAAACACTGAGATTACTCTGTTTATCCCTGCCGTAATTATGCACACTGTAGATTTCCGTCTCTGAACCTCTGTGTGTCTCACTCTCTCCGTTGCGGTAAGCTTTTACATAATATCTATAGTTTGTTTCATCAGTATTTTTATGATCTTTTATCGTAAGAACATTTCCCGTTGTTCCCTCAATTTTGGTATTCTTATAGCTCTTGCCGCCATCAAGAATATCATACCTGTACCATTCATAAACCAGTGTATAGTTTGGATTACACTTATATTTATTTGCGACAATTACCAGATCTTCTCCCTCTTTTAAATAAAAATCATTATCGGAAGCACCTGAAGTATATACTTTTTCAATCTGCGGATCTTCCCATATCCTATAAGAATACTCATGAGTCTCACTGTCTGATGCGTCATTTTCATTTGTGACAGTCATCTTTACAGAATACTTTGTGAAACTGTCAGCCGTCACATTAAGTTTATAAGAAGCCTCTGTTGCTCCGTCTATCATCTCCATTGTTGAATAATCTTTTCCCTGTTTAAACCATTGGAACGAAGCCTTATAACCCGAATTTACTTTTACATCAAGTGAAAGCTCTGCCTCACTGTTTATAGGCTTATAAACAGGTACAGCGGAGTCTTCGTATGTATCTGAAGCTTTATTAATCATAAATTTTTTCTTGTCTGTCAGATGGTATGTAAGCGTTTTGGAAGTAATGTACTTTTTATCCTCACCAGTACCCTTGTACGCTTTAACCACACACCTGTAATCTCCAAAATCCTCTGATTTTACATTCTTTATCTCATACACGGCACTCTTAGCATCAGCAATATCTTCAAATGCATTTTTCCGGCTGTTTAATTTCTGCCAGATATACTCTGCCTGATACCCTCTGTTTATGCAGATGTCAGAATCGAGTACCACATCTTCACCAACTGCGGCATAAATATCATCACTCTTTAAACTCATATTTTCTGAAAATGGGCATTTTAAAAAATTAAGAGTGACATATTTATAATCCGACTGATAGATAAGATCTTTATCATAACTATTATATGCATAATATAATGAAACTCTGTATCTTGCCGTCTCATTTTTCTTTGCCTGAAATGCATATGTCTGGCTTTCACCCTCATATGCCGCAATATCCTTTTCAACACTCCACTTTTGTCTGCTTGTTGCATTATATTTTTCTATACGGTACTTCTGCACTGTAATAGCATGATTTGTTGGAAAGTTTTTGTTTAATGTAAATCCCGGCAGTTTTAGATTGATGCTCTTGGATATCACATTATTGTTTGAGCCTACAAGATTTCTCTCCTCACTATCAAGCCCCGTGACCTCCGACACCGGATCTATCCATGAAGTCACTTTCATAGTTATAGACTTATTTAATTCACCGATACTATTACAAAAAATAACCTTAAACTCTGCCTCTTTTTCGTAAAAGTCAATATGCTCATGTAACGCTGTTGAAGTATTAAGGCTGTCTGTCGTAACATCATCAATCTTTATACCATTTACACTCCAATTTGCCGTAAGTCTCAGTTTTGATTTGATTGCAAGCTTTGATGCATAAGCCACTTCCTCCTTAAGCTCTTTAGCCGTAAGCGTATCAACATCTTTATTTAAAGAAGCACTTATACTGCTGCCTGTCGCATTTGATACTGCAGAAATGCAGACATATTCAAATCCAATATTTCCACCTCTCTTAACAGACTGCTGTTTCTTGTACTTCGCATATGCAAGCATATCACTGCCGTTAGAAAAACCTTTTTTCACTTTGGTAATAAACTGGTACGAATACCCGTTTGAATCAACATCATCCGTACTCTGCACCGCCTGCACTGACACTTTATCTGCCGCACCGACATTAACACTACCCACCGGCATAAGACTAATCACCATAGCTAATACCAGAATAAGCGACAATACCTTTACCCTTGATTTTTTGTTTTCTTCTTTCAATTCACAATCCTCCCTGTAAAAAATTTATAAAACATCATTTAAATATCACTGTTCACATATATAATGCGAACAATATTCATAATATACACTATTTTGCACATAAACTCAAATCAATTCAAAATAACTGCTGTCACTGATTACCATACAGTTTTGACCCCTGCACCAATATATGATATTATAAAGGATATATGTTTTTTATCTTCCGACAAAAAACTAAAATTTACAAAAACGAAAGGAATACGATGATGACCAGAAAGAAAAAAAATCTAATCAGCTATGTGGTATTCGCACTTGTCTGCGTTGCCATTATCATCGCCGGAATATGTTATAAAAACTATTCCAATGAACAAAAAATCAAAAAAGCCGAAAAGAATGCTGTCACCTGTGTTGATGACTTAACAGGAAAGAAAATCGGTGTTCAAATCGGTACAACAGGTGACATATATGCATCTGATTACGAAGGTGACAAGAAGGGCACCGTTGTCGAGCGTTACAACAAAGGTACTGATGCCATCCAGGCACTCAAAGATGACAAGATAAACTGTGTTATCCTTGATGAACAGCCATCGCTTGCATATACTGAAAAAAACTCTGAACTTAAAATTCTAAAAGAAGAATTTGCCGTTGAGGACTATGCTATCTGTATTGATAAGTCAAATATTGACTTAAAAAGCAAAATAAATGATGCCTTAAAGAAGCTTAAAGACGATGGCACTCTCGCAAATATAAAGAAAAACTATACCGGCAAAGACGAAGAAAAAGGAAAGTTTCCTTATAAGAAGAAAAATGTCTCAGGTAAGAATGGTACATTGAAAGTCGGAACGAACGCTTCTTTCAAGCCTTACGAATATTATGACAGCAATAAGATAACAGGTCTTGACATGGATATGATGCAGGCAGTCTGTGATGAGCTTGATATGAAACTCGAAATAGAGGACATGGAATTTGACTCAATCATAGCTGCCGTTACATCAGGCAAGGTCGATGTCGGCTGTGCCGGAATGACAGTAACCAAAGACCGTCTTAAAAATGTTGATTTCACTGACTCATACACGACTGCAAAACAGGTAATAATTGTTAAGGATTACAATGCAGCAATAAAAGCACAGTCTCTATCACAGAGAATACATGACAACTTTGTTTCCGACCACAGATATAATTATCTTATAAAAGGTTTTTCAAACACAATCGTTATCACGATTTTTGCCGTTCTCATGGGAATCATACTCGGTGCCATCATTGCACTTATAAGGACAACACATGACAACAACGGTACACTACCTATCCCGAACCTTATATGTAAGATATATCTTACAGTTGTCCGTGGAACTCCTGCAATGGTACAGCTTTTGATCTTCTACTATATAATACTTGTATCAGTCAATTCAAAGATACTTGTTGCCATTATAGCATTTGGTCTTAACTCAGCAGCATATGTTGCCGAAGTAATCCGTTCGGGTATAAATTCAATAGACAAGGGACAGTTTGAAGCCGGTCGAAGCCTCGGTCTTAACTACAGACAGACAATGACTTCTATCGTACTTCCACAGGCATTTAAAAATGCACTTCCTGCACTGTGCAACGAGTTTATAAGCCTTATAAAAGAAACTTCGATAAGTGGTTATATCGCCATCGTAGACCTCACTAAAGCCGGTGACATAATCCGAAGCAATACATACGATGCGTTCCTGCCACTCATCACTGTTGCGATAATCTATCTCGTAATCGTTATTGCACTCACATCTGTTGCAAATGCACTTGAAAGGAGACTTAGAGCAAATGAACGACACTAATATAAATACTGATACAACTCCATTGATAGAAGTAGATAAACTTTATAAATCATTTGGTAAACATGAAGTTTTAAAAGGAATATCAACAACAATAAATAAAGGTGATGTCGTTGCCATCATCGGTCCGTCAGGCTGCGGTAAATCAACATTTCTTCGTTCCTTAAATCTTCTTGAAGATACGACTGACGGACATATATTATTTGAAGGAACTGATATAACCGATGATTCAGTCGATATAAACACGATAAGGGAAAAAATCGGTATGGTATTCCAGCAGTTCAACCTCTTTGAAAACATGACAGTTCTTGAAAATATAATGCTCGCACCTGTCAAGAGAAATAAAATGACAAAAGACGAAGCTGCTGCAAAAGCAAGAGAACTTTTAGGAAGAATAGGACTTGAAGATAAAGAAAATGCGTATCCTTCTACTTTGTCAGGAGGTCAGAAACAGCGTATCGCAATCGTGCGTGCACTTGCGATGAACCCCGATGTAATGCTTTTTGACGAACCTACATCGGCACTTGACCCTGAAATGGTCGGCGAGGTACTTGAACTTATCAAAGAACTTGCCAAAGACGGCATGACAATGGTTATCGTTACACATGAGATGGGATTTGCAAGAGAAGTCGCAAACAGGGTAATGTTCTTTAATGACGGTGTCATAACTGAAGAAAATGAACCTAATGAACTTTTCGGAAATCCACAAAATGCACGACTCAAAGAGTTCTTATCAAAAGTTTTATAGGCTTTAGATTGCACTTTAACACTATCAAGAAAGTTTCCCACTTCTATTTTGCTTAGAGAACAAACTGATTGACTAAAAGGCACGGTATATACTGTGCCTTTTATTTTATATATTTTTCTATTATACATTAACAGCTCCTATAAGCAAGCAGCAGTTAATCTTTTGATAACCTCTTTGACATACTCCTCTGGTTTAGATACTTTCTTGGCTATATCAGGTATCGACATATCACATTCTTCATATAATGTCTCGATTTTACCTTCAATCCTGCCTTCGATTTTGCCTTCAATCCGGCCTTCGATTTTACCCTCGGATTTGCCCTCAGATTTTGCATTATTTATTGAATTTTCCCAAGCTCTGCACATATCAACAACCTCCTCTTTTTCATCACCAACAATTTTTGAACCTGTTATTAAATTTATCAATTCAACGGCTTCTTTTTCAACATGGTTAAATCGTTGTTTTCCTTTTATCCAACTGCCGTCTTTATCTGACTGGTGTTTGATAAATTGCATTATTGAACCAAGATCAGTTTTGAATTTGTCATAATCTTCATCTGAAATCTTTGCAGGCTCTATAAGATTTATCCTGTAATCCGGGATATATGACAATAGTTCCTGATTATCAACCGATAGCATATCATGTATGCTTTTTGCACCGTCCCAGTCTTTATCTCCAAAATATATCACCAATGTGATAACAGGCATAAGCTTATCCTCTTTTTTAAAACCGGATAAAAATTCTTCGGAATTTAATTTAACCGTCTTTTCTTTTGTTTTGTCACGGTATGACCGTTTTGCTTCCTCTACCTGCTTTGCGTATTGTAATGCGTCATAGAGCATATTTTTAACAGCCATGGCATAATGAATTTTATCCTGATTTTCAATGCCGAGTACAACATATACGGCTTCATTATCCATCGCCATAGACCACAGCATAAGATTATCTCTCATTTTCTGGACTGCAATATCGGCATCATTTCCATAAGGTAAAAAAATCTCTGCCGTATCTATTTTCTGTAGTTTTTCAGGTTTTATAATCTGCCTGCCATCATAGATATAAAAATTAAAAGCATCTGCAATAACATCTCTATGAGACATATATTGTTTTGTTGCTATATCGACTTTCCCCATAGATTTCTCCTTTCATACATTATACATACAGTATCTTAAAAAAGCAATGTCTGTCATATGCTTATAAACATTTGTTCGACGAATATGAATGTATAATAACATGGGAATATATGTTCGTCAATATGTATTTTTTAACAATATCAGGGAAGTTTTTTCTGATATACTGTGATTGCCGTTAATAGTGTTGTGAGAAAACGGTATAGCGTACCACGAATATCCGCCTGAATTTGCTCCAATAACTTGACACCTATGTCACTTGCTATTATTATTACTATGTTATAGTGCAGTTTTTTACTGTCGATTTTACTATGGGATGAACGGTAATGTTTTGTGGGTTTATTCTTTTTAAGTCATAAATCAATTACTATCTGCATATATAACATAATCGGTTTTCGTAATATACATATAAGTTAAAGGCATATAACAATATCTTACAGTATATATTTTACAAAAACCGAAAATAAACATATATAACATTTATATAGGAAAGGATTTTTTGATGCACTTTATTATTGTTTTTTTTATTTCGATGTTTCCGCTCATTGAACTCAGAGGAGCTATTCCATATGCAGTTGCACAGGGACTTCCTCTTGTTCCGTCTTACATTATAGCTATTATTGGAAATATGCTTCCTGTCCCTGTTATTTTTCTTTTTGCAAGGAAAGTTCTTGAGTGGGGGGCTGACAAGCCGGTTATCGGTGGTTTCTTTACTTTTTGTATCGAAAAAGGTGATAAGGGCGGCAAAAAACTTCAGGAAACGGCAGGTAAGGGACTTTTTATAGCACTATTGCTTTTTGTTGGTATTCCACTTCCGGGCACGGGGGCATGGACGGGGACTCTCGCCGCAAGTTTTCTCGATATGGATTTTAAGTCTAGTGTCATCGCTGTTATGCTCGGTGTTATGCTTGCAGGTGTCATTATGGGACTTGCTTCTGCCGGAGTGTTTGGTGCAATAAGTGCATTGATATTATGATATAAAAATTTAAGCGGATATTTATGTTCTGCTCTGCCATTCGCCTGATAATGTTAAAAAAAGTCATTTACAAGTTTTTCAAAAAAGTATAGTATTAGAAGTACCGTATAGCAAATAGGAAAATGGACTTGTACCCTTCTAATACGATTTTTATAATGAAAGGATTTAAGAAGATGGCAAAATTACTTCTTATAAATATTAGCGACCCCAAAAGCATAAGCAGACTTGTTTCTCCAATGAATGTTCATGTCGAAACAGTCTCTCCTGCTTTTTTTAACGAAACACTTGAAAGGCTTGCTTCAACAAATTTATCAAAAAAGGAAAATATCGCTGATTTAACTTTATCAGGCGATTCTGCATTTTTTAAAGAAAGTCTTATTATTTTTTGTGATGTTCCCGATAAAAAATTTGACAAAATTCTTTTTAAGCTGCGTCAGGCAAAGATTTCCGTCGATTATAAGGCTGTGCTTACAAATACAAGTTCAAAATGGAGTGTAAAAAGACTTTTCATTGAACTGGAACGCGAGCATAAATCCCTGCAATAAAAGCAAAATCCTACATACTTACCACCAGTACCAATTACCGTGGAGAATAAACAAATGAAATATACAGAATTAAATGTAATCAAACTTTTGCAAATGCAGGCATTGACCCGGTCTACGGTTACCAGATTTTTAACGGCACAAAAAAGAAGCCATCAAGAGATTTATTGCTTCTTCTTGCCTTTTCATTTCCACTAAGCATTGATGAGACAAGGCATCTTCTGTACTACGGACACTGCAAGGACCTGTATGCACGAAACAGGCGTGATGCCTATATTATGTTCTCGCTTCACAATAAATATCCTCTTATTAAAACGAATATATACCTTGCGAAAAACGATTTAAAACCGATTTATGATATATCATATAAGAACCACTCTGTGCACCGTACAATTCAACCCTTGAGGCATCATCAAAAATAATATCGTCTGTCTTAACAGCATTGTCAGGCAATTTGATATTTATATCAACCTCAAATGACATTCCAGTCTTTTTATCAGTATAATCGACCATCGCCATTCCGACCCTGTTCGCAATATATTCATCACTGCCATCACTGCTCTCTATAAGACAGTCCTCCGGACTTCCGTTAATCGTACTCTTTCTGATATTAAATTCATCTTTTGAAACCGCTCTGCCATCATAAAGTTTTTTTACTTCCGACAGACTTAACGGCTCAATCTTCTCTCCTAACGACAGAGCTTTATTTATCCAGTAATGAGAATCCTGAACTTTTATCTCAACATTTTCTGTATTTCCATCACTATTTTTTAATCTGATGATTATATTATTGTAAAAAATGTACTGATTATATGTATTTCTATCCATATATATAACCATCGTATCATCAGACTTTCCATCCATTGCGGCATATGCTTTCTCTGAGACTTCCATACCGCTTGCACTTATAAGCTTTTTAGCTTCTCCCCAGGTCGTTGTCCCAACTGCCGTACCTTTGCTGTCCATGATACTTTCAACAGTCATACCGTCATCAGGCTCGACAGCTATCCAGCCCAAGTCCCATACAGACTTTCCGTCTATTGAAAACCTGTTTTTACTTTTGCTCCTGACCTGCGTTTCTGCATCAGGATAATCCTTTTTGTTTGCAAAATAAACACCTGTCAGTTTGCATTTGGCGTTTTGTGCACCAATCTCAAAATCCGTTGTGTCACTGTCCTGTACCGGATATGGTGTGACTAGCGGAGTTGCAATCGGTTCTGCAGCCGGGGTCTCCGTTGGTGTTATCGTCGGCTCAATCGTTGCCGCTGTTGCAGTTGTTACTGCATCACCCGTTGCAATTTCACTTTCCCCGCTCTGTGCTGCCGCACTTTTACTCTCCGCCTGATAATCTGCTGCCATGCCTGTGCTCTGTCCAAAGTAGCTAAAAATCATAACAAGTGCGAGCAGGTAGGCCGTCAGCTTTCTTCTTTTTTTCCTGTTCATATGCTCTCCTCCGTTTTTAATATAATTTGTCTCATATCAGATTTTTATATTTTTATTCGTATTTAAAACCTGATAAGTATCTGTTATATGTTCAGTACATACAAAATTGCTAAATTTTTGCATTTAAGAACACCTCATTTCTTATTATATCAACTTTATTTTTTATTTCCTATACTGACAGCATTATTTTTAAATTTTTGCAAAACAAATGTTATTTTTTACGGATTATTCTAAAACGATATATCACGAATTTTATAAACAATGCACCAACTGCTGCCCCAACCGCATCTATCATTACATCTCTAAGCTGCCCGCTTCTTCCCGGCACAAAAAGTTGGTGATACTCATCAGTACACGCATACAACACTGCTATCATCCACGAAAACACAAAATATTTGCTTGACTTTTTGTTTTTATTTTCAATCATAAATAAACCACAACACAACATTGCAAGTAATGCATATTCTGACGCATGGGCTGATTTTCTTACAGGAAATTCAATATTTTCTGCCATAGTATATTGTTTTTTTTCACTTAATTTTGAATACCCCGGTACAAAAATGCTGCATATCTTTCTCCCAAATGTCAGACTCATCTGCGCGGACTTCACCGCCGGCTGTGCCGAAAACCAGAAGATAACGCACATCCATATAATAACTGCAACACCGAAAAGATATTTTAGGTATTTTGGTTTTTTGTTTTGTATATTTCTTTTCATATAAAATTATTTTCCTTTTTATATTTGATTATTTATAGAACAAAGCTTTTCATGCTGCTAATGATTTTATGAGCGGGTAACAGAGCTGATTTCTAATATTTACTTGACTTTTTCCTTAGAACACTATCTGCTTTTGTCCCTGACCCCATAATAATAAAAATACCGCGGCTCGTCAAATACGATACCGCAGTATTTTTGTTTCCACAATATTTTTATTTCTATACTATTTTTATTGCAGCTCAAAGGTTGTAAACTCGTCTTTTTCATCTGCAAGTTGCTTTATTTTCTCATCAGTTTTTTTGCCTGAATATGCCTCTTTATATGTCATAGCCTTTTTCTTCACGGCAATATCCGCTTTCTCCGATGTTCCATCTTTATATGTGATTTTGCAAGTCATAACAAGATTATCAAGTACATCATTCATGCCTTGAACTCTCGCATCTAATTTTTTTTCATCCTCACCATCTGAATTCCAGATTTTATCATATATTTTGTCGGACACTTTTTTTCTGTCACAAAGATATATATACACTTTTTTCTGGTCTTTTGCAGATATTGTAAAGGAAGAATATTCTTGTTCCAACATTTTAGTCTTTGAATCTTCCATTTCTATTTTAACACCACCATAATTTTTATTCTGTGCCACACCTTTATACTCCGTTCCATCCAGCACATATTGTTTCCCATCCGGCTGAACAACTCTAAAACTTCCATGATTCAGAGAATATGTGACAGTGTCTATCTGTCTGCCCTCACAAACTATCGGAGATTGAATCTGATAACCGATTTCATTTGTAGTTTCTGTTCCACTCCATCCACTTGAAGCCATATCTTTCTGAGTAATAACAGCAGTTTCCTTTCCCCTTTCTAACTTCTGTACTTCTGCTGCCTTTACTTTTACTGAAAAACCATTTTTAATATCTTCTGTTTTTCCCGTTGCAGAATTATCAGACTCCGATGATAACATATGCGTGCCTATAATTTTTTCTGTGACATTTCCATATGAAATCCCAATGACCAATGCTGCACAAGCTGCCAATGCAACTACAGGTTTTAAAATTTTTTTCTGTTTCCTCATAACACAATCCTCCATTTCAAATCTAATCTTCGTTTCATTGTCTTTAATATTTGGAATAAGGGCTTTTTTTAACATTTGATCCAGTTCTTTATCCTCCATATCGAATAACCTCCAAATCTTTTTTCAGCATACTTTTTGCCTTACGCAGCCGGCTCTTTACAGCACTCTCAGTAATGTGCAGACATTTTGCAATCTCTTTAATCTTAAGATCCGCAGAATAATACAGATAAACAACCATTCGGTATTTCTCCGGTAATTCCTGTACTTTCTGCCTTACAAATTCATCCGCTTCTTTTTTAAGCAACTGTTGTTCCGGTTCATCAGATATCTTCCTGACACATTCTACTCCCCCACTTTCTATGTGCTTTTCATAGCTTTCAAATGCTGCTATCCTGTGCCGCCAGGCAAATTTTCTCCGCTTATTTTTCCATATAAGGATTGCGACAGAAAGTGCATAACTTTTGATTGAATTTTCATTATCCAGCTTTTTTGCCTGTTCCCACAACTTTAACATTGTATCCTGATAAAGATCGTCTCCCTGTGCAGTCTCACCTGTAGTTATTCTGCAAAACCGAAGAATATCTTTTCCGTCACTGGATACAAATTCTTCAAATTCCTGTCTTGTCACTACTGTCGTTCCTTTCTCTTCCTTTGACGTCTCGGGTAGAACCCTTACACCTGTATATTGTAATAACTCAAAAAAAAGTTGCTTTTTTTCTAAAAATTATTTAAAAAATTTTATATTATAATCTAGGATACTCGCAATCCGCTTTACTACTTGCTAATATAAAATTTGAAAGTCTATTTATAGTGCTGCTTTATTTTCTTATCAACAATTTTCAGGCTAATCCTCATTTCTGCACAAGTTTTTTTGTGCATAATGAAAAAAGACACCTGCACAATAAGATACAGATGTCTTTTTTCATTTTATATTATTATGCCGTGGGTGCAAAATATATTTTACCCCTTGTATTATATTTTGTGCCTACATCAGCTCTTGCACGAGCAAACATTTTATATTGTGTTATTTTACTTCGTGCTTACAACAAAATCGTCTCCCGAAACACCTATCGTTATCACATCACCCGTGTGAACCTTATCACCGAGGATTTCTTTTGCAAGAAGTGTCTCAATATTTTTCTGTAAGAAACGCTTCAGCGGACGTGCACCAAATGCAGGCTCATACGCATTATCGGCAATATATTTGACCGCTTCGTCAGTAAGCTCAACCTTAAGTTCCTTGTCTGCAAGACGCTTATTTAAGTCATCCATAAGTATTGAAATAATACCCTGAATGTTGTTCTTTGTGAGTGGCTTAAACATTACTATCTCATCGAGACGGTTAAGAAACTCCGGTCTGAAACTTGCCCTTAAGTCTGCCATCGCGTGTTCCCTTGCCTCATCACTTATACTTCCATCTTCCTCTATTCCATCAAGAAGATAAGAAGAACCAATATTTGATGTGAGAATGATAATGGTATTTTTAAAGTCTACCGTTCTTCCCTGCGAGTCCGTCACACGACCGTCATCAAGCACTTGTAAAAGTACATTAAATACATCAGGATGTGCCTTTTCAATCTCATCAAAAAGTATTACCGAATATGGTTTTCTGCGGACTGCCTCAGTAAGCTGACCGCCCTCCTCATATCCTACATATCCCGGAGGTGCTCCAATAAGTCTTGACACTGAATATTTCTCCATGTATTCACTCATGTCGATACGAACCATATTGCTCTCATCATCGAAAAGACTTGCCGCAAGCGTCTTTGCAAGCTCAGTTTTGCCTACACCTGTAGGCCCTAAGAAAAGGAAAGAACCAATCGGTTTTGTAGGGTCTTTGATACCTGCCTTTGAACGAAGGATTGCTTCTGAAACAAGTTTAACCCCCTCCTCCTGACCGATAACTCTCTTGTGAAGTTCCTCCTCAAGATGAAGTGTCTTTTCTCTCTCGCCCTCATTCAGCTTTGTAATAGGAATACCCGTCCATCTTGACACGATTTTGGCAATCTCATCATCTGTAACATTTTCCTGAACAAGTGTCCTATCCTCTTTCTTTACCTTTGCTTCTTCCATTTCAAGCTGTTTTTCAAGTTCAGGAAGTCTGCCATATTGTAGTTCTGCAAGTTTTTCAAGATTGTACTCTCTCTTTGCAGCGTCCATTTCCGTATGGAGTGCATCAATCTGTTCTTTCACTTTATTAACCTTATCGACAGAAGATTTCTCCTGATCCCATTTTGACTTCTGAGCCTTAAAACTGTCTTTAAGTTCCGCAAGTTCTTTCTGGAGCGTTGCGAGTCTCTCTTTGGAAATATGGTCTGTCTCCTTTTTAAGTGCAGCTTCCTCAATCTCCATCTGCATTATTTTACGCTGTACTTCATCAAGCTCTGCCGGAAGTGAATCAAGCTCCGTTTTAATCATCGCACAGGCTTCATCGACAAGGTCTATTGCTTTGTCAGGAAGAAATCTGTCTGAAATATATCTGTTTGAGAGCGTTGCAGCTGCAACAAGAGCGGCATCCGTAATCTTTACACCGTGATATACTTCATATCTGTCCTTAAGACCACGAAGTATTGAAATCGTATCTTCAACAGTCGGCTCACTCACCATAACCGGCTGGAAACGCCTTTCAAGTGCGGCATCCTTTTCAATATACATACGATATTCGTCAAGTGTTGTCGCACCGATACAGTGAAGTTCACCTCTTGCAAGCATAGGCTTAAGCATATTTCCTGCATCCATCGCACCATCTGTTTTTCCTGCACCTACTATCGTGTGCAGCTCGTCGATAAAGAGGATTATCTGACCCTCACTCTTTTTTACTTCCTCAAGAACAGCCTTAAGTCTTTCCTCAAACTCACCTCTGTATTTTGCACCTGCAACAAGTGCTTCCAGATCAAGTGCAAATATCTTCTTATCTTTAAGTTCACCCGGCACATCGCCTCTCACTATACGCTGTGCAAGTCCCTCAACTGCTGCCGTTTTGCCGACACCCGGTTCACCGATAAGTACCGGATTGTTTTTATTTTTTCTCGAAAGAATACGGATAACATTCCTTATCTCGCTGTCCCTGCCAATAACAGGGTCCATCTTTCCCTCTTTTGCCCTCTCGACAAGGTCAGTTCCGTATTTTTCAAGTGTATCATAAGTTGCCTCAGGATTGTCACTTGTCACACGCTGGTTTCCCCTGACCTGTGAAAGTACCTGAAGAAATCTTTCTTTCGTTATCTGACACTGTTTAAAAAGTGCCTTTACTTCTCTGCTCGGATGTGCGAGAAGACTAAGGAACAAATGCTCAACTGAAACATACTCGTCTCCCATACGCTTAGCTTCGTCTTCCGCATAAATAAGAGTTTCATTAAGGTAACGGTCGATACGCATATCACCGCCCGTAACTTTCGGACGCTTATTTAAAAGTCCATCTATCTGTGCAAGAAATACTTCAGGCTCAATACCCATCTTCTCAATAAGCTTGCTTATAAGACTGTCATCAACTTCCATCATAGATGCAAGTAAATGTTCCTCGCCCATCTCCTGATGACCGTAATCCATAGCGATTTTTTCGCATCCCTGAACAACTTCCTGTGATTTCTGAGTAAATTTACTGATGTTCATATAATCTCCCCCTCTCTGTGAGATTGCCGTTATTGTTCACATCTGCCGCGACATTAACAGCTTGATAATTATTTTGTCCCAATATATAAAAATCTATAGATAAGTAACAAATAACTTTATTTTTCTTATCTGCAAGACATAATAGCACTGATTGTTAGCACTGTCAAGAGGTGAGTGCTAATTTATTTTTAAAAAATGTGAAGCCCAGTTTTTATAGACTTCACATTTGTATTTAAATTTATTCTATACCTGTTTTATATATGTTATATATCATACAATTCTCAAATGAAAGAACTGAACCGTCAAATGCAAAATAAATGTTATGCGTTCCTGTTATTTTTTCCACCGGAACTGAAACTGTTGCATCTCCGTTTTCATCAGGTATTATATCTGCTTCTGCTATCACATCACCGCCAAATTTATCGGCATATACCTTTATCTTTGCGGTTTTTGTCTTATTCATCTTGAAATGTGCAGTAAACTCAGTAGGTGATGTATCTCCGAACTCTGCACCTTTTATAAGACTCCATGAATACCGGTACTTATCAGCATTGCCGACCGCCTCCATTGAAGCTTCGTCAACAAGATACCTTGTCACTATCATTCCCGAACAGTCAGAATATGTAATCCCTTTTGTTTCATCATAAGGATTAAATGCCTTTATCTGTGAAACTCCATCTAAATCCTGTTTTACGGGTTCAAGTGTTCCATCTGCATTTACCGTAAGTTCATTTACATGGCTGCTTCTAAAACCGAGGTCAGAGCCGAGTGTTGTTTCAAGGGCTCTTGTATGATAAAACATATAATACTTGCCATTATAATTTATTATCGAATGATGATTATTTCCTGCAACTCCAAATGCATTGCCACAGTTTACCAAAACATCCCCACGGTATGTATATGGACCCTCAGGCGATTTTGAAGTCATATATCCGATAGAACAAAGACCTAGGTCACTGTACTGCGAACTTCTTGTATCCCAGTTAGAACAGTATGAAAAATATAAGTGTCTCCTATCTTATTTATACCGCTGCCCTCAAAGAAATACGGAGCGTCTATCGTAATCTCCGGACCTGCAAATGAAACCATGTCATCAGCGAGTTTTCTTATTCTTGCACCGTTCTTACCGTTGCTTTCAAGAACTCCGTTTCCATAACAGAGATATGATGTACCGTCATCATCAGTAAATACCGATGGGTCAAGTGCTCCCGTTGTTGTCTCATTTGCCGAATAAGGTCCAAGCAATGCCTTACCAACCGGGTCAGTAAACGGATCAGCCGGAGATATGATATGAAGACTTTGTATATGACCATAACTGTTAGTATCACTTCTGTTGCCCTTTTCATAATGCTGTGAATCATTTGTCATATAGACATATATACGACCGTCATACTCCATAACGGCAGGGTCAGCCGCATAACTGTTCGTGAGTAGCGGATTATCTTCCGTTGTTTTCTTAATCTCAGGCGCAAATGTCGTATATCCCTCAGATTTATTTGGAAGAAGCTGTGACGCATCCCCCTCTTTCTTGATATGTGTATCTATCGGTTCATCAGTTGCCATAGGTGTCGGCAAAGCCGTCGGCTTTGCTGTAGGTGTCACTGCATTTTGAGCCTTACTTTTTGTGACTGTAACATGACACACCTTTTTAACTTTATCTTTTCCTTTTTTTACCGTAACCGTAATCTTTGCCTTTTTAATGGTCGTAACTTTAAGTTTGTAAGATTTGCCTTTTGCAAGTGTAACTTTTGTCTTGCTTAACTTAACATTAAACTTTGCCTTTGCGTAAGAACTGTTGTAATCTGCAATGCCTGCAACCATAAGCATCACACTAAGTCCAAGCGATGCCGCCAAATATAATTTTTTTCTCATTTCCATTCTCCATTTAAAACGGTGAGCAGACTCTTTCATGCTTTGTGAATTTGTGTTATCATGTGCAAAAGACACACATTCTTACTCTAAAATCCAGATGCCTTGCATCTGTCGTAATTCGTGCTTTATGATTTTATCATTAATCAATTCGGTGCATGAGAACCGGTTCTCATGCCTTGCGAATTAATTAAATGATAACACACTTACTCGCCGCAAGGTTTTACTCTACTGACAAATGTTGTGGTCAAGCTTTTTTGTAACACTATGACCTAATTTCTGCCACAGAGGTTATGTAACCCCGTGGCGTGCCTCATAAGGCGTTTTGTAATTGTTATAAGAATGCGGACGTACATGGTTATATTGCACATACGCAAATTCTTCGACTGCTGTGTAGAGTTCATCCTCTGTACGATAATAATGCTGATATATAAGATCATTTTTCAATGTATTGAAATATCTTTCCATAGGGGCATTATCATATGGATATCCAGCCTTGCTCATGCTTTGCTCAATACCAAGCTTCTCACAGAATTCTGTAAACTCTTTTGATGTGTACTGACTTCCTTGATCGGAATGCAGCAAAAGTTTACCCAATTCTATTCCCGGTTGTGAATGAATTGCTTTTTCAAGCGTTCCTTTCGCTAAATCAGCTGTTATGCTTTTATCCGTTATACTTGCAATAACACTTCGGTCATGAAGATCAATAATAGTGCAATTATAACGCTTGCTGCCATCTGTTAAAAATAAATAGGTAAAATCAGTACACCATTTTAGATTTATTGCATTTGCATGAAAATCCTGATTCAGCTTGTTCTCATATACTTTATGAGCAACACCATGTTCATACTCTGGTTTCTTTTTCCTAGATATTGAGAACAACTGCATTTCAGTATTCATATATTTGTGAACCGTTAAACTACTGATATCGTATCCTTTACGGATAAGATACGCATGTACGGTTCTGTAACCATCAACTCCGCCATGAGAGTGATAGATTTCTCGAATAGAGTTTTTGATTTCATCTTTCTGTTGATGATAATCAGCTTTTCGATTTTTAAGATAGTTATAATAAGCATTTGGATAGATGTTAAATTTTCTGAGTAGCCATCTAAGTCCAAATTTCTTGTTGTATTTCTGAACGAATCGATAAGCCTCTAATCGATTTCCTTCGCAAAGAATGCAATGCCACCTTTGGTGGCTATGGCTTTATTTTAAGAAGTTGTTTTCCTTTTGGAGTTCTGCAAGCTGTCTTTTCAATTTAAGGTTCTCCTTCATGAAATCATAATCGGCTTGGGCTTCTTCATTTTTCTGGCATTCTTCACGAAATTGTTTTGTCCAGTTGGATATGCTTGCTTTTGATACTCCATATTCAGCTGCAAGTCCTTTTAGAGAGCGTCCCTCCTCAAGATGAAGGCGGACAATCTTCTTCTTGAATTCTGGTTCATAATGTTGATTCATCTGTAACATACCTCGTTTCCTCCTAAGATTATATCTTATTAGGTCGGTGTGTTACAACTATAGTTTATCACAACAAAACCAACTTACAATACTTATCATAATAGGCATTTACATAGACTCTTTATCTTCTATAATATCCTTTACTTCCTCTTCACTTAACTCAATGATTTCTGATATCTGCTCTATTGTGTATCTTTTATTATACATATTTTTAACAACCTTTTCATTTATCTCTTTTCTGGTTTTTCTCATTCCTATTGCCTCGCCTCTCGCTTTGCCTCTTGCCTCGCCTCTCGCCTCAGCTCTTTCCTCTATTCCCAAACTCAGATTACACATAACGCTCACATCCTCTCTCAATTCTGTATTGACCGGAATATTATACTCTCTCTCAAGAATATCAAACTTCTGATTTTCACTCAGTTCATTAGAAAACAACGCACAAATCAAACGATGCAGTTCGTATTTCTCATCTTTTTCCGGAAGTTCATTTGTTATCCCTATCATCACAATGTTTAGTAAATCAAGGTTTCCTTTCCATTCATAAGATTCCAGTATTCTATCTTTTGTCAGATGAATGTGTTCCATACTGTTATTTTCCATATTCATACAAACCCATATGCTGAACACCTGCTTTATATCATCATAGTTTGAATTTACAAAATCTCTTTCTTTTTGCGATGATATAAGCCTGCTCGCATAAAAGATTGCCCTGTTTAATATGCTATATGCAGTTGGTTCATCTTTTTGACATTCTATGTTTACTATAATTTTTGTCAATCTTTTTTCTTCATTATCTTTGGACGGTATCCTGACATAAAACACTATATCAAACCTTATCATGCCCTCATTTATCTCAGCATTTTCTGTGTTAAATCCTATTATTCTCTGTCCTGAGTCATCCGTCTTTTCTGCATTTGTTAATCCCGGCTCAACCGGTATAATCCCAATCTCAGGCTCGCCCTCAATATAGTTTACCACTTCACTCGGATTCATATCCTTAAATTCAGTAACAGTTTTCACTAATATATTTGCCAGTACGCTTTTTTGTGCAAGAAGTCTCTTTGCATAAGTATCATACTGTGTTTTTTCATCTGCTGCGGCAATCGCATTTTTTATTTCTGTATTCAAATTTGACATCCCCCCCTCCTGCGTTATGCATCTCCATTTATATATAATCAAAATGTTCTATGCTTTGATATTATTATAAACAACGGTTATCATGAAATCAACCTATAACTAAAATTTCAAAAACTGCATACTATTTTACATAAATTTTTATATACAAAAAGACCGCCAGCACACTAATCTTAGTGCATTGACGGTCTATGTTGTTTAATCACTATATTTTGTAGAATATCTCTACGAAAACCTACTTTTTCAGCTATAATTATTTAGCTGCTTTCTCAGCAATTGCTGCCTGTGCTGCTGCAAGTCTTGCGATAGGCACACGGAATGGTGAGCATGACACATAGTCAAGACCAATCTTATGGCAGAACTCAACTGATGAAGGATCTCCACCGTGCTCACCACAGATACCGCAGTGAAGTGATGGACGAACTTTCTTTCCTTTTTCTACAGCCATTTCCATAAGCTGACCAACACCTGTCTGGTCAAGTTTTGCAAATGGATCGCTCTCGAAAATCTTAGCATCATAGTAAGCATCAAGGAACTTACCTGCATCATCACGAGAGAAACCGAATGTCATCTGTGTTAAGTCGTTTGTACCGAAGCAGAAGAACTCAGCCTCTTTAGCAATCTCATCAGCTGTAAGTGCAGCTCTTGGAATCTCGATCATTGTACCAACTTCGTACTTCATATCGATGCCTGCTGCTGCGATCTCAGCGTCTGCTGTCTCAACAACAACCTTCTTGACATACTTAAGCTCTTTAACCTCTCCAACAAGTGGAATCATGATCTCAGGCTCTACTGTCCAGTCTGGATGTTTCTTCTTTACATTGATTGCTGCACGGATAACTGCTGCTGTCTGCATCTTAGCAATTTCAGGATATGTTACTGCAAGACGGCATCCACGATGTCCCATCATAGGGTTGAACTCGTGAAGTGAATCAATGATAGCTTTGATTTCTTCTACGCTCTTATTCTTAGCCTTTGCTAACTTCTCGATGTCAGCTTCCTCTGTAGGAACGAACTCATGAAGTGGTGGGTCTAAGAAACGGATTGTTACAGGATTTCCTTCAAGTGCCTCATAGAGAGCCTCGAAGTCTCCCTGCTGGTAAGGAAGAATCTTAGCAAGAGCTTCTTCTCTTTCTTCTACTGTATCTGAGCAGATCATCTCACGGAATGCAGCAATTCTGTCTTCCTCAAAGAACATATGCTCTGTACGGCAAAGTCCGATACCTTCAGCACCAAGCTCACGAGCTTTCTTAGCATCTGCAGGAGTATCAGCGTTTGTACGAACTTTAAGTGTTCTGTACTTGTCAGCCCAAGCCATAACACGTCCGAACTCACCGGCAATTGTTGCATCTACAGTTGGGATAAGACCGTCATAGATGTTACCTGTTGTACCATCAATAGAAATCTCAGAACCCTCTGTATATGTCTTTCCTGCTAATTCAAATTTCTTGTTCTCTTCGTCCATAACGATGTCGCCACATCCTGATACACAGCAAGTACCCATACCACGAGCAACTACGGCTGCGTGAGATGTCATACCACCACGAACTGTGAGGATACCCTGTGCACTCTTCATACCTGTAATATCTTCCGGAGATGTCTCAAGACGAACAAGTACAACTTTCTCACCACGCTCAGCCCACTCTACAGCATCTTCTGCTGTGAATACGACTTTACCGCAAGCAGCTCCAGGAGAAGCACCAAGTCCTTTTCCGATTGGAGTAGCTTTCTTTAACTCAGCAGCATCGAACTGTGGGTGAAGAAGTGTATCAAGGTTACGAGGATCGATCATAGCAACTGCTTCTTCTTCTGTCTTATGTCCTTCATCAACAAGGTCACAAGCAATCTTTAATGCAGCAGGAGCTGTTCTCTTACCGTTACGGCACTGAAGCATATAAAGCTTCTTGTTTTCAACTGTGAACTCCATATCCTGCATATCGTGGTAGTGATTTTCAAGTGTATCACAAACCTTAACGAACTCAGCATATGCTTCTGGGAATTCCTGCTCCATCTGAGCGATTGGCATTGGTGTACGAACACCGGCAACTACGTCCTCGCCCTGTGCGTTGATAAGGAACTCACCCATAAGTTTGTTCTCACCTGTTGCAGGGTCACGAGTAAATGCAACACCTGTACCAGATTCATTGTTTAAGTTACCGAATACCATAGGCATTACGTTAACTGCAGTTCCCCATGAGTAAGGGATGTCGTTGTCACGACGATATACGTTTGCACGAGGGTTGTCCCATGAACGGAATACAGCCTCTACAGCAAGTTTCATCTGCTCTACAGGGTCAGAAGGGAAGTCTGTTCCTAACTGATTTTTGTACTCAGCCTTGAACTGCTCTGCAAGAGTCTTAAGATCCTGTGCTGTAAGATCTACATCATACTTAACACCTTTTTCTTCTTTCATCTTGTCGATGAGCTGCTCGAAGTATTTCTTACCAACTTCCATAACTACATCTGAGAACATCTGGATAAAACGTCTGTATGAGTCATATACGAAACGCTCAAATGTTGGGTCCGGGTTTCCTTTGATCATTGTAGCTACAACATCGTCATTCAAACCGAGGTTAAGGATTGTATCCATCATACCAGGCATTGAAGCACGAGCACCTGAACGAACTGAAACTAATAATGGATTTTCAGAATCTCCGAATTTCTTTCCGTTGATTTCTTCCATCTTTTTAACGCCGTCCATGATCTGAGCCATGATCTCGTCGTTAATCTGACGTCCATCTTCATAGTACTGTGTACAAGCTTCTGTAGTTACTGTAAATCCCTGTGGTACAGGAAGACCGATATTTGTCATCTCTGCAAGGTTAGCACCCTTACCACCGAGTAAGTTACGCATGGTCATGTCGCCTTCGCTAAACATATATACCCATTTGTTTGCCATTGTAAAGTTACCTCCTAAATATGAATAAATAATTGTCTGCGATATAAATCGCATTGCAACCGCCATCATTTCAAAATGAAAATCCGGCACAAAACTGACTTCATGTCAGATATATCTGTATCTCCTGCCAGGCAGGAAACGGCACACTCCTCAAATCAAGGACTGTACTCATGTCACTCGATAAACACGACATTTTCCGTTCCGCATGAAGCCGCTACCCATAGTATAACATATAAAACCAAAATGTAAAAATCTTTTTTTACAAAAAACTAAAAAATTTGTAACAGTTCCACCATAAAAAGATATTTGGCGGAATAGCCTTTCAAATATATGAAGTAAACATAAGCTGCGAATCAGCGTCTAACAGCTTCAGAGCATCTTAAAACTACAAACCCTTATATATCCTCTCATTTTAAGTTTTAACTCAAACTCCCCATCAGGAATCTTATTGCCATCGAGTTCTATATCATATTTCTTAAAGTCCGTTTTTCTTCCAAATGCTGCCCACGGCATCTTTTTGTCCGTCCTGAATGCCGCTGTACCTATTTCGCTGTGTATATCAGTGGTTTTTGTCTGTCCTTTTACAAAGCATCCGATTTTTTCATCATTTGCAAAAGCTTCGACCACACCATCATCCTCTATAGATGCCAGTATTTCGAGAGAATATTTCTCCGGCTTAAACGAACAGGCTTTCTTAACACACACATTTCTATATGAAATTTCACCATCCGTTTTATTATCCAGTGTGCATACTGCATCAAATCCGTTTATTCCCTCATACAGATAAATATTCTCATATTTATCATAATGGTCTGCTTTTATCGTCTGCCACACATCTCTTGAACTTCTTGCCGTTCCTTTTATATTTACAGATTTTCTTAAATGAATATCACGGCTTGACGAACCTGCCTGAATTTCATATTCTCCATCTTCAAGAATAAATCTTTCGTCTGCCACATCATAATATTTGAGGTCGCCTATTTTTATTTCAAGCCTGACTGTTCTTCTCTCTCTAGATGCAAGCTCTTTTACGCGTTCAAATGCCTTTAATTCTCTTATTGCCCTCTTAACTGCCGAGCCTTTCTTCGTCACATAAATCTGTACAACCTCATCCGTCACATATTTCCCTGTATTTTCGACTTCAACGGTCACTGCAATCTTTGTGTAATCTTTTATTTCTGCCGTCATGTCAAGGTATCTCACCTCGGAATATGTTTTTCCATATCCAAAAGGATAAAGCACCTCATCGTCATAATAAGCATAAGTTCTCGGATGAGCTATTATATCGTAATCTTCTTTAGGCGGAAGTTTTGCAAGCTCCTTATACCATGTCGTACTGAGTCTTCCCGCCGGACTTACCTTTCCAAAAATATTGTCAGCTATAGCTGTTCCAAGTTCCATACATCCTGACGCCGATAATAATATTGATTTGATATGCTCTTTTGCCCATGATATATCAAACGCGACATTACTTATAAGCACTATAATGACATTTTGATTGGCTTCATATACCGCTTCAAGAAGCTCCTGCTGATATGCCGGAAAATCAATATCCTCTCTGTCTACATCCTCTTTACAGGTAATTATTGGATCTCCTCCGAGGAAAAGTATCGGATATTTTACTTTTTTTGCAAGTTTTACCGCTTTTTCAATACCATCCGATACAAGTTCAAAGTCAAAATTACTTATCTTTAGAGATTTATCAATTTCATTCCTATTTTCCGCGTTCGCACTCATTTTCTGAGACATACTTTCTTCAACTATTTCATCATTATTACCATAATCGCATTTTTCTGTTTTTTGTAATGCACTTTCCACACATAGTTTTCCATTTTCATCTATATATAATGTCTCATCATTCCAGCTTGTCACTCCGCACGAAACAGAACTGTTAAAAATAATCTGTCTGTTCTCATTTTGTAAAATCTTTGTCTCCTCTGATCCTTTTTTTGAAAGTTCTCCATCAAATTCTGATATTTTGAATGCTTCTTTTACGAACCAGCCAAATGCTCTGTCTTTACAGGCACATATATCTCCACTTTCGCCGCCATCAATATCATCCCTCACCGACAAAAATTTTCCTTTTGAACAGCTTTTCAGGGTAAACTGCTTTTTATCCCACTGTTCAACTTCAAATATTTCAGCATTTTTTTCATCTACAATGACAAGTCTGTCCTGTTTGTCAAGTCCGAGATATTTTCCGTCTGCCTTTATCTTAAATCTGCACAATCCTTTTTCAAAAGAAGTGTCCGTATATTTTTTTATTCCATCAAGTCCCGTCACATAATATGGCGGAAGTCCGGAATACCAGTCAAGCTGCCACACATCTGCAAGCGGTCCGATTACACCTATATTTCCAATCGCATCTCTTTTATCAATAGGCAGCAGACCATCTTTATTTTCAAGAAGTACAACTGACTCCTGTCCCATCTTCAGTGCAGTTTCCTGATTTTTCTTTGTACCGACATCTTCAATCGTAATCTGCGAATATGGATTGTCACCGTAGGCATCAAAAAGTCCAAGCCTTATCATTGTACCAAAACGGTTTCTGACCGCCTCGTCTATATCTTTCATTTCAATAAGACCGAGGGCATATGCTTCTCTTACTGCATCCTCCATCTTTTCCCTGTTATCAGAAAAACTGTCAATACCTGCTTTAATTCCTGCTGCCACAGTCTGTGCATCCGTGCCAAAATACTCATGCTGGTTTACCGTCTGAAGCACATCACCACCGTCCGTCACCACATGATGAAGTCCCCACCTGTCTTTTGCATAATCCTTAATATCACGCATAACCATACATGGTACACCGTTTATCTCGTTGTATGCCGTCATCATAGCTTCCGCACCATGCTCTTTTATAATTCTTCTGAAAGGCTCATGATAATATTCGTGTTTATTTCTTGGATCTATTGACGATGAAGTAAATGTCCTGTCCTCCTCAACATTATTTGCATAAAAATGTTTCAAGGTCGCAGCACATCTCAGATAGAAATCGTCATCTCCCTGCATCCCCTCAACATATGCACCTGCAAGACTCCCTGTCAGATAAGGGTCTTCTCCATATGCCTCCTCATTTCTTCCCCACCTCGGATCACGCTCCATATCAACCGTAGGTGCCCACACCGAAAGACTTCCGCTCTTTCCTGCAGCAAAAAGACCTCTTGTTTCAATTCCAACTACTTCGCCCGACTTTTTAAGCATATCCTCGTCCCACGACCGGCTCATTCCTATGGGATTAGGAAAAATTGTTGTAAAATCAGGCTCATGCAAATCCCATCCCTGGTCGTGTCTCGCCTGCACTCCGTGTGCTCCCTCGCCGCCTATATTGAACGCCCTGATACCAAGTCTGTCAATATCAGGATTAGCATTGCTCATGCAACTTATCTTCTCATCTAAAGTAAGGCTGTTAATTAGAAAATCAAGTCTTTTTTCTATATTAAGTTCATTGTCCCATAAAGGATTTTTTATCTTTTTATTAGACATATCAATCTCCATTCTCAATATGTAATTTGTTAGTTTTGTCTATATTGGCAAACCGATATTTAATGTGCATCTATCACTTTCAGTTCTTAATGCATTCATTTTACACTTTTATACCATAATTTTTTATAAAATATTACCCCAAATATTCCCCAAAAATACACCATTTATCGGTTTATGTGTTTTTCATAAAGTTACTTTAGCAGCCTTTGTTGCATAATTTCCCATCAATTTGACTTTGCACCCCCTCTTGCCTTATAATATTTCCATTGCAATCAAAAAGGAGGACATTATGAAATTATCTAAAAAAATAGTATCTTTACTTACTGTTACCGCACTGGCAGCAAGTCTTACAGCCTGCGGAAGTTCAAATGGCAAATCAGGTTCTGACAGTTCAGGCAAAAAAACATACAAAATAGGCATCTGTCAGCTTGTGGAGCATAATGCTCTTGATGCCGCAACTAAGGGCTTTAAGAAAGCACTTACGGACAAGCTTGGAAAAGACAATGTTGAATTTGACGAACAGAACGCACAGGGCGAGTCAACTAACTGCTCTACAATCTGCAACGGTTTCGTCACAAACGGAGTAGATCTTATCATGGCAAACGCAACAGGTGCTTTACAGGCTGCTGTTTCAGCAACAAATGAAATTCCAATCGTGGGCACTTCTGTTACTGATTACGGTACTGCACTTAACATCAAAGACTGGAAAGGTACATCCGGTACAAATGTTACTGGAACTGCCGACCTTGCTCCTATCGACAAGCAGGAGGACATGATTCTTGAAATCAAACCTGATGTCAAAAAAGTCGGTATTCTTTTCTGTTCATCTGAACCAAACTCAGCATATCAGGCTAAACTTATGGAAGATGAACTTAAGAAAGATAAAATCGAATATAAAGAATATACTGCATCTGACTCAAACGAGATTCAGTCTGTTACTCAGACAGCCTGTTCCGAAGTTGATGCTATCTACATTCCTACAGACAACACTATGGCTTCTGGTATTGAAACCGTCAAAAATGTTGTTATTCCTGCCGGCATTCCTGTATTTGCAGGTGAAAAAGGAATTTGTGAAGCCGGAGTCACAGCTCTTTCCATCAGTTACTACAACCTTGGTTACCAGACAGGTGAAATGGCTTATAAAATCCTTAAAGAGGGTGCTGATCCCGGAAAAATGGCTATCGAGACAGACAAAAATCCGACAAAACTTTACAACAAAGAAAACTGCGACACTTTAGGAATTAAGATTCCAGATGGATATACAGAAATGAATGATGCCAAATAATCACACTTCCTAAAATGTGTTTTATAAAACAATTTACCCCCATAAGCTTACATCAAAATATAAGTTTATGGGGGTATTTTTTATATGGTTTTTGCTGCTTTATATCATTCCTTGAAAATCAACTTTCATGTCAATAGACTTATCTCTTTCTATTTGTCTTTTTTATCACTCTTCCTGCAATGCCATCATCATCGCCGGTATTATCTGCTTCTTTCTAGATACCGTATTTTTAAGAATTATCGTTTCTGTATCTTTCGGCAAATGAAATGCCTCAAGTGCAAGTTCTCTCGCACCACTTCCATAATATAAAAGTTCTGTACTTGCCTGTAATATATCAGTAAGCATAAAAAACAGCATTGATACTTCATGAGCTGCCATTGCTTTTTGCATATATGGTATAAGTTTTTCTTTTATTGCTGTGAGTTCCCTGCCAGTCATCGCTGTTATCTGACCTACGCCAAATGTCTGCTCTCCAACAACAAATTTTTTGAAATCCTGATAAAATATCTCTTCCGGAGATTTTGATGACAAATCACTTCCTGCCGCAAACATTTCCATAGCATAATCTTGTGTTTTTATTCCTGCTATAGCTGCAAGTTCTTCTGCTGCCGCCTTGTCTGTCTCAGTGCAGGTAGGTGACCTGTAGACAAGCGTATCTGACAATATCGCTGAACATAGAAGTCCCGCAATTTCAGGTGTCACATCCACCTTATTTTCTTTGTACATCTGATATATAATAGTAGCTGTACATCCAAGCGGCTGATTTCTGAAGAATACCGGACTCATTGTTTCGATACTTCCTATTCGATGATGGTCTATTATCTCTAAAAGTTCAGCATCTTCTATACCATCTACTGCCTGTGACGGCTCATTGTGATCCACAAGAATAAGCTTTTTCTTTCTCGCACCAAGAAGTCTTCGTCTGGAAATCATCCCAAAGTATCTGCCATTCCAATCAAGTATTGGAAAATCCCTGTATCTTTTTTTTGCCATAACATCTCGTATATCATCAAGAAATTCACCAAGTCCAAAGGTGATAAGATTTTCACTTTTCATAAAAAACCTTATCGGTATGCTCTGATTAATAAGTCTTGATGCCGTAAATGTATCATATGGTGTCTTAATTATAAAACAGCCCTTGTCCTGTGCAAGTTTTGTTATTGTAAACGATACCGGAGCACCATCGCAGACTATTATACATTTTGCACCCATCTCAATGGCACAGAGCTGCGATTCATACCTGTTTCCCAAAATCACTATATCTCCTTTTTCAATATAGCTTTCCATAAGATCCGGATTTGCTGCTGCGATAAGACATTTGCCTGATTTTATCGTCTCATCAGGCTCTCCTGATATCATCTCTCCACCAAGTGTCTCAACAATATTCCTAAATGGAGTTCCCGCATTTGCAATAATACGGCTGTCGTAAACATCCATGTATGATTTTGCTATATCCTCGATTGTGATAAGTCCCTTTAAAAACTCGTTTTCATCTACTATCGGAAGTGTCTGAAGTGCATCTTCCCTCATAAGTTCCCACGCTTTTTTTAATGAAATGTCTTCACCGACACCTTTTACGCGTCCCACATCAATGTCGATAACCTGAGGTCTTACATCATTCATATAATCAGGTGGAAGTATTCCAAATCGCTTAAGTACAAATCTTGTCTCTGCATTTATCTGACCTGCTCTCTTAGCAACATAGTTTTCACCTGTCACCTCTCTCTTAAGCCTCGCATAAGCGATGGCTGAACAAATAGAATCCGTGTCCGGATTTATATGTCCTATGACATTTACTACTTTCTCTGAACCAAGCGGCATACAATCCCCGCCTCCTTTTCTGACTTAATCCAAATCTTCTGCCGTATATCTGTTTATATCTATTACATATTTGAATTTTTTTGCAAGTGCAGGTGCAAACCTGAACATCTGGTCAAGTGTATTTCCCTCATCTGCAAGTATTACAATAAAATCTCCATAAAATTCATCCATAAGCTCAAAAATCTTTGTGATAGTAGGAAAATAAAGATCTGCTGCACCATCTACAAGCAGACAGCTTCCTTTAAGCTGATCCCGGCAGGCATCAAAATCCATTTGATTTAACTGCTTAGCCTGAATACAGCCTATTCTTCCTTTGCTCAAAAAACCATTTGCCTTAAGCACCTTTACGATTTTTTTAGAAACTGCTATTATCTTATCTGTATCCTCTCCAATCAAAACAAAATGTGACGGATCCTTCTCTCCGTTTATAAGTGTCAGCACATCCTTAAATGTCTTATGTAATGCCCTAGTTGTAGGTAGTTCATCTTCCGGTGTTGAATAATCATCCATGTTTGTCTCCTCCTTCTTTAATTCACTTGTATTTATTCCAAATAATTTAGCTGCTTTTTCTAATTTTATCTCTGTTTCAGACTTTATTTCATTATTAACACCAGGCTGCATCTCTGATTTATTTTCATCATTCTTTTGAATACACTCTGATTTTCCATTAATGTTTATTTCCGGCTCTGCTCCGTTGTCTAACACAGATTTTATATCAGATTTTTCACTATATTCTACATTCTTTTTAACACTTTCATCTGACAGACTATCATTATCCTGCTGCATTTCCATCTCACGCACTTTGCTTACGGTCTCATTTATAGGTTTCGTGTGTCCCCAGTCATCAGCAACCGAATCAATAATGCGTCTTTTCTTTTTCTCTCCAAAAATATTGCCTGTTATATCCTTTATATCGTTTTTTATTTCTTCCAAATCGGCTGGAGCCATCGCATCCTGTCTTGAAATAACGGCATTCTCTTCTGACTCCTGAATATCTTCCGGAATTTCTGACGATGCAGCTTCACCATTTTCTGTATTTTGCTGAATCAAATCATCATTTCCATTATCAATGTCATCTTCCATCACAACAGAATGAACTTTCAACTGTTCCCTGCGCTCTGCCTCGTATATGGCGGATATTTCCTTTGAAAGATCCTGTGTAATACCCGTGCCCGACTGTGAATGATGCTCGTACTGAGCCTTTTCCTCCGCATATGCCTGTTTCTTTTCCATCTGCTGATTTCTGTTTTTTTTATGCGGCTGCTTTTTATTTTCATCTACAGAATCTTCTTCATACCCAGACTTCTCACTCGTATGCTGCTCTTTTGCAGTCTGATGCTTCCAACGACCCGACAATTTCTGAAGACCATCTATGGCTTTTCTTGCCATCTGTGCACCATCAAACTCTTCTTCCTCATCTTCTCCATAATCATATAATTCATTTTCATACTCAGACTGCTCATCATTATAAGACTGTTCTGATATTTCTGAATTTAGCAAAGCATCATATTCTTCTTTTGTAAGGCTTTCCATTTTATCCCCGGAGCTTTTCTCTGAATTATTATCCCCACCCATATTTAGCAATTCATCTACAGCCTCGTCTCTGCCATACTCTGAACTTTCGTCCTCATCCTCATAATAATCGGCAAATGTGTCATCAAATTTATCCTCATCATCCTCAAAGGTTGTTTTTAATGCCTTTTTAACCTTATTTCCGATTGAATTTTCACGCCTTTGTATCACACTTTCAGATTCCACATATTCACTAAGGTCCGGAAGCGAGCCGGTATCCTCAGGGTTTGGCACTTCTTTTTCTATTGTATAATCTCTATCGTCAACATAAGCAATCTGTTCATCATCATCTATACTGGCAATAAGTCGTTTTGCCCTTTCCACTATCTCACCTTTGCCAAACCAGAGTTTTATATCCTCGCACTCACTTCTGCACTCTTCAAATCTTCCTGCTTTAAAATAAAGTTTTGCAAGTTCGTATGCCCATTCTTCTATATACTCCTCTTCTTTTAATGATTCAAGAATACCGATAAGCTGTCCGACTGATGCCCCTGAAGCTTTATCTATACGATACCGTAAAATAAGTGAATCTCGCTGGCTCGAACTCATTGCCACAAATTCCTGATAATATCCCTCCGCTTCATCTAATGCATTTGTTCTTATGGCAAGATAAATAAGTCTGTATAAAACTCGTCTTGTGCGGCTTTTCTTATATATTCTTAAATAAGTATTTTTTGCAGCATCAAATTGTTCTGTTTTTGTATAAACCTCAGCAATAGCACTGAGATCACTTATACCTTTTACCTGACGCATATCAAGCGTCTTTACAACCGCAAGTGCTTTTTTATATTTACGCACCTCTATCAAATGATGAATCTGTGCGATTCTTATCGTCAATTCATATTGTCTCATCTTACTCCTCCAATAACCTGTAATAAAGATTCTCTCTTCGGTCCTTACCTATCGCAAATTTATTTCTGAGTTCCCACGCTCTGTCATCAATATCACATATAAGCATACCCTCTCTGCCTGACAGTTGTCCAAGAATATTTCCGATAGAATCTATAGCCATGCTGTCACCGCTGTAGCCAAGTCCGTCCCTGACACCAAAGCTGTTGACCCCTACAATATATGACTGCGTCTCTATTGCCCTTGCCCTGAGAAGAGTCTGCCAGTGAATACTCCTTGTCTCCGGCCACTGTGCGATTACAAACATCACATCAGACTTTTTTGCTGCTGCCTGAAATACTTCCGGAAATCTCAGGTCATAGCATACAAACAAGCTTATATTATGCCCTTTAAACGAAAAAGAAACTAATTTTTCACCGCCCTCATATACCCGACTTTCACCGCCATATGTAAACGGGTGTATCTTTTCATATTCTGCGATTAATTTTCCCTCTCTGTCCGTAACCGAAAATATATTTTTCCCTTTTCCGCCTTTTTTGTCAGGAAGTGATGCCCATCCAAAACCTATGGCAATATTGTATTTTTTTGACAAAGTGCTCATACATGAAACCGTCTCTGAACAATCTCTCTTTTCTCCTATTTTCTCAAGATTCATAGAAAATCCGGTGAAACTCATTTCAGGAAAAATTATGATATCTGCCTTTGATTTTGCAGCTTCGCTTACCATCTTTTCTGCCTTTTGTATAGATGCTTTTTTATCTTCCCATACCATATCTGTCTGTGCAAGTGCAACTCTCATAAGACATTCCTCCCGTTTTTATCTGTCAAACACCCTGATGCTATACCTATATATTTTATAATATATTTACCAAAACAACAAAATCTCAATTTGATTATACCTTGAAAACTCTTATAAAACAAGTATAGCAGTTCGTATTTTTAAAGTGACATGATATATCCTGTGTGCTATAATAACTCTGAAATCCAGATGTTTCACATCTTTATAAAAGACAAAAAAACAATTATATTTTAGGAGGATAATACATCATGAAAATTCAATCGGTTAAAGATGATGCTTTTAAGCCTTATGGACAAATCGTAGACGGTTACGATTACAAACTTCTTTTAGAAAGACTTGAGAGCGAAACTGAAAAACCTGCTGACGGAGTAATCTATGAGCCTACCTGTAAAGCACTTGAAGATACACCTGCTTTTGCACAGCTCCGTGACAACTGCTACGGTGGTATGCCTATTGAAATCGGCTATTGCAATGGTACAAACACAAAATTAAACTGTTTTGAGTATCACAGAGACAACGAGATAAATATCGCCGCTGATGATGCAATTCTCCTCGTTGCCAAGCTTCAGGATGTCGAAAACGGAATAATCGATTCAAGCAAGACAGAGGCTTTCTTATGTCCTAAGGGAACTGCCGTGGAAGTTTACTCAACAACGCTTCACTACGCACCTTGCAGTGCAAAAAAAGGTGAGGGATTCAGGGTTGCCATTGTACTCCCAAGAGAAACTAACTTTGATATGCCAAATATCACAAAAGCAAATTCCGAAGATGCTTACCTTTGGGCAAAAAACAAATGGCTTATCGCGCACAAAGATACGGCAGAAGCTAAAGCCGGTGCTCATGTCGGCATCACTGGAGAAAACATTGATATTTCTGACTTGATTTAACTTATATTTAATATGATGATGTTGAGGTCAAAAGGTACTTTACCCCCAACTAATGCCACGGATTGCTTCATTGCTGTACAATTTTCGCAATCCTTACTGCATCACAATATAAATTTCAAATGGAGATTTACATATGAATTTACCTGAAGAATTTACCAGACGAATGAAATTGCTGCTTGAACCGGAGGATTTTAAAGCATTTATTGAGAGCTATTCAGATGACAAATCCTACGGACTTCGCATAAATCCGTTAAAGATAGAGTCTCAGGAAACATTACCCTTCTTTTTAAGTCCTGTTCCCTGGGCTAGAGAAGGGTTTTATGCTGTTCCTGAGGAAAAACCCGGCAGACACGCACTACATGAAGCCGGTGCTTACTATATACAGGAACCAAGTGCAATGGCTGTTGCCGCACTTCTCGCAGAGCCTAAGGCACTTAATGTCAGGCAGACATTTCTTAATAATGATAATAAAAACACACCAGATGATAATGCAACTATTTTTACAGGAGACACCCCTCCAAAAGTTTGTGACCTCTGTGCCGCACCGGGCGGTAAATCGACACAGATTGCCGGTATGCTGGGCAATAAAGGGCTTCTCGTCTCAAACGAAATTTTCCCACAGCGTGCTAAAATCCTTTCACAGAATATTGAAAGACTCGGTGTACCAAATGCTGTTGTATGCAATGAGACACCTGAAAACATGGCAAAATTCTTTCCATGCTTTTTTGATAAGATTGTGGTTGATGCTCCATGCTCAGGTGAAGGAATGTTTAGAAAAGACGAAACGGCAATAAAAGAATGGACTCCTGAAAATGTCACTTTATGTGCCGAAAGACAAAAATCAATACTTGCAGAAGCAGAGAAAATGCTTAAACCTGGAGGAGTTCTGGTATATTCCACCTGTACTTTTGCACCTGCTGAGGACGAAGAAATTCTTCTTTGGTTTTTACGCACATATCCTGATTTTCATGTCGAAGATTATCACGACATACTCAGTCTTGATATTTCTGACGGAAATCCCGATTTTATATCTGACGAAATGAGGCCGCTTTCTGACAACGAGATACAATCAATACACGGTTCGCTAAGATTATGGCCGCACAAAGTCAGGGGCGAGGGACATTTTGCCGTAAGATTAAAGAAACAGGATGGAGAGCCTCCGATTAAGAAGAAGAAAAAGAAATCTTCCGGAAAAAATATCCTTTCTAAAAGTGAGCGAAAACAATTTATTGATTTTATCTCGGAATTTATTTCTGAAACAAATGATTATGAGGACAAACGCTATGAATATTTCGGCGATGAACTTTATATGGTGCCAAAACAGATGCCGGAACTTAACGGCATAAAGCTCGTAAGAGCAGGACTTCATATTGCAACTAAGAAAAAGAACCGCTTCGAGCCTGCACACGCATTTGCAAAATATCTTAAACCAGACGGTGTAAAACAGTCTTACGAATGTTCATTAGAAGAAGCTGAAAAATATCTGCACGGTGATGTTTTACAAACTTCCGATGAGCGACTTTCCACCTCTAAGGGGTTTATCCTTGTATGTTACAATGGTCTTTCTCTCGGATGGGGCAAGATTACAAACGGAACGATAAAAAATCACTATCCGAAAGGACTTAGGATAAATTACTGATATATATAATATAGTGACCATCCGCAAAATAATATATCATAAATTATCAGACACAAAACACGGCAGATGCAAAGCATCCGGTTTTTGGAATTATCATCACAAAAAATGCAGCAGGTTTTCAATCAACCTACTGCATTTGCTGTTTCATATGCTTTTTTATAACTCAGTACACGGTTTACATATGTCTTACAATATGAGGGAACTCCGCCGTACCTCTTAACTGCACCGCTTCCCGCATTGTATGCAGCCAGTGCATACCTGACATTTCCGTTAAATTTCTTCAAATGGGCTGCTATAAGCTTTGCCCCTCCCATTATATTCTGCTCGGCATCGTAAGGATTTTTGACTCCAAGTTCTTTAGCCGTTGATGGCATAAGCTGCATAACGCCTACTGCCCCGGCACTTGATACATCATTTGGATTAAAATCAGACTCGGCTTTCGCAACCGCTTTAAGCAGACTCTCCGACACTCCGTACTTTTTTGCAGCCTTTTTAAATATGGCATCATACTTTGTCTTTTTCATCGAGTCAACGGTTGTAGTATTTGAACTCTTACTTGTCGATGATGTTTTTGTATTGTCATCATCTGCCACATCCGTATATGTATATGTCTCACCGGTCGTAGCATTTGTGTATAATATCTTATTGCCCGAAGCCGTGTCCGTACCCTGCGTGGCACTATTTTTTGACGATGACTCCGTATCTGTCTTATCACTATTTTCCTGTACTTTGTCAGACGCATCAGCTTTCTTTTCGCTTGACTTAAGTACAGTGCTAAAACTCTCAATCCCACTGTGACGCTTAACTCCATCATTTTTAAAGGTCGTCAATGGTTTAATCTTTAATCCTTCAACTCCGCTTATCAATTTTCTCCCCCTGTATTTCAAACAGTCTGTCTAAAGTAATATCATCTTTTACACTCTCGATACGCTCCGGCTTTATATCTACACCAAAAACGCTCGCTGTTTTTATTTTAGCATTTTTTGTGCTGCTTTTCAACGAAACTTTTGAAACTCCTATCATATCCGGTTTTCTGTATATATCTTTTTCAAACACAACAGCTTTTTTTAAGGGAATCGTTGTCGCTTTTTTCCCATTTACAGGTCTTTTAAACAAGCAATCTCCCCCTTTCACCAAACAGATATTCACGATACACTCTTCCGCTTCCCTGATAGTGTTAATATATTTATTGCCGGGTACATATAAATGCCCCCGGCAACTTAACATCATTACTTATTTACTGTGTGACAGGCAACTGATACTGCAATTTGCTGCATTGCTATCTGCTCCTGCATCATACCTACAATACAATATGTATAAATATGCCTTATTTTAAGCATCAGTCCTTAACCGTAATCTTTTCAATAACAGGCTGATTTTCCTTTTCAACCGTGCCGTTTGAATCTGTGACCGGAGTATCCTTGCATATCTTGTCCACTATATCCATCCCACTTGTAACTTTTCCAAATCCGGCATACTGACCGTCAAGATATGTGCTGTCTGACTGTACGATAAAGAACTGTGAGCTTGCACTGTCATTTTCAGATGAGCGTGCCATAGAGATAGTTCCTCTCACATGGGATATATTATTCTCAACACCATTATCACTAAACTCACCTTTAATAGTTTCATCAGAACCGCCTGTTCCATCTCCGCTCGGATCGCCACCCTGAATCATAAATCCATCTATGATACGGTGAAATGTAAGACCATCATAAAAACCTTTCTTAGCAAGGTTTATAAAGTTCGTAACCGATATAGGTGCTGTATCTGCATCAAGTTCAACTTTAATATTTCCATATTTCTTAACTTTTATAACAACATGATGCTTGCCTGAAAGCTGCTTTGTATCATCTGACGAAGAAATATCCGAGCCTGCATCTGTACTTTCTGTGCTCTCAGGAACTGCTGTTTCCTCCTGCTTTGCACTCTCTGAAGATGATGTACCTGAATTTGCATTTGATGATGTGTTACTCTTTTTAGAACCACATCCTGCAAACATACATACCACAAGTGCCATAATTGCTATAATACTAAAATATCTTTTCATGTTTCCTCTTTCCCATACGCACAATCACGGTAACGCAACTCAACCTTGCTGCCATTCACACTTGCAATGCCTCTATCAGCTATACAATCATCTTTTTTCACTCAACAGGCATATTTTTCGTTGCAAAACTTACTCTGAAATCTCGGCAGCCGAAACGCTGCTTTTAAATGAACAGCTTCCTTTTGATGAAACATTTGCCCTGACAACATTGGCAACTCCAAGAGCAATCACTAGAATTGTAAGACCTACCATAACTCTGCGTAACATTGTTTTTTCCATAAAATATGTACCTCCCATTTCGTTTTTCCCTTTATACGTTTGTCCCGTGTATTAAAGCATAACAAATATTACAGATAAATCATGCAAATACACATATACGCAAGCTTAAATATCCGGCAAGTGCCTATACTTAAACTCACAATATCATTATACTACACGCTTAATATTTTTGCAACATTTTTAATATATTGTAAGATTTTTGTAAGAAATAGGTTCGTATAAGCAAAAAAGCCTGTTTTTGTGCTTGATTTACTTTAGAACCTTGCAATATACTAACATATTTTTTCAATATTTCAGCTTACTTGTAAAAATTTACATTGTTTTTGTAACATTTTACACTGATAATCCCTTTCTTATTATAAATTTCATTGTGAAAAATATTCCCACAACTAAAACAATCAAAATAATTCTTAAATCTCTTTCTAATCATTTCATTCTCCTACCATCGTATTAATTTTTGCTAAGTGTTATTTTTATAATGTTATTATCAAAATGTACTTTGCCCTGCAACATATGCCACAAATGCTGTATTGCTATGTGTCTTTTGCTCTTACATTATTCTCATGTCTTTACAATAATATATAACGATAATTATATTTATTTTGATGCGACTGTCATAAAAAAAATTCAGGCAACTGCACTCTCCAGCACAATTGCCTGTTTTGTAAACTTTATTTTTGTATCAATTTGTAAATAGTCTCTCCACTTTGATTCTGCTCCGAAAAATCATAACTGTCGCAAGTCATCTTTTTAACTTTTTATTTATCTGATGAAACTTTTGCGATGCAGATAAACTTCAAAGCGTCACCGACCGCATCCTGCTGCAACCAGTGACACTTTATCACACTAACCTACACGCACAATTTTAACTCCCGCTCCCTCTCTCTTTGTCATCTTTGTTACTTTGCATTTCTTTGATACTTTAACTTTTTTTAGACTTGCTGAATCTCTCGGACTTATCACTATGCTTTTAACACTACTTGGAACTGTAAGTTCTGTCAGGTATCTTGTATAGACAAAAGCATTGTCATTAACGGTTTTTGTACCTTTTAAAATTTTGTAACTTCCTTTTTTGGCAGGCGGATAATACTCTAACTGCCCCGTTTTTTTTGCATACAGTACACCGTCTACTGCCTTGAAATATTTATTTCCTTTTGCAACTTTTACACAGCTAAGGTTCATATCGGCTTTGGTTATCTCTGCCGTTCCAGCCCAATCAAGATAATCCTCAACATATCTGAATGTCATAGCCGGAAACTCTTTCAATGTAGCAGGAATTGTATATGTTGTTTTATATGTTGGAAAAACCATTATATTAGTAACATCCTTATCATACACAACATTATCCTTGACTGTAAAATATTTGTTTCCTTTCTCAACTTCTATTTTTTCAAATTTGTTAAGTGTTATTCCACCATAGAATTCTTCTGTTTCTTTAGGTATAATTATATTCTTACTGCCATATGGCAATAATATCGCTCTCTTTCTGCCCTTTGTGAATAATTCATTATTGTACGATTCATACTTTGCATTACCAGCGTCAACTTCTATCTTTTTTAAATTTGAAAGATTATTGTCAGAAACATAACGGCCATAGTCCCATCTAAATCTAACAACTTTCTTTACTCTTGAAGATAATCTCAGTATTTCAAGTCCACTACAATTTTGTATTGAATCACACTCAAACTCAGTGACTCCTCCGCCTATTGAAATTTCTTTTACAGCGTCTCTGCCTTTAAAAGCACTATCGCTTACTTCCACCACATTATCCGGTGTAACATATTTAAAATCCGAAGTATTTGCCGAAAACAACAATTTCATACTGCCTTTTGCACTGTCAGTTATCTCATACAGACTGCCATCAATACTCTTATATTTCTTATTAGTATCTTCTACATAAAACTCTTTACAACCTCCATCTACAAACGCATCTCCATTTATATCTTTTAGTTTATCAGATAAACAGATCTTGTTTAAACTCACGCAGCCGCCAAATGAATAATCTAGTTTTTCCAGACCTTTGCCTATATCCATATTTTGCAGGTTTTTACATAATTCAAATGTCATCCAGCCCGTTTCAGATACTCTGTAACCGCCTGTTATCTCTTTTAAATTGCTGCACTGTGCAAAAGCCTCCACCATTAGTTTAAGTTTTTTGCCGGCATCAGCCTTGCCACCTGACAACTCAATATGCTCAATCTTTGTTCCCTTAAATGCACCTTCATCAATTTTTGTAACATTTTCATCTATGGTAATGTTTTTCAGACTTTCATTTCCCATAAATGCCCAACATCCGATATAATTTACCGTTGATGGCAGCTTATATGTGCTTCCGCTCTTTTTGGCAGGATATACTACCAGTTTAGTGCCCTTTTTATTATACAGAACACCGTTTACTGATTTATAATATTTATTTTCTTTTGAAACTACTATCTTTTCAAGTTCTGTACATCCCTTTCCAATAGTTCGAAAATTAAGAGCACTGTCATCAAAATGTTTCACATTTTTACCTAAAATAATTTTCTTAATGTTTTTATTCCCTATAAATGCTACGCAATCAACATATTTGACCGATGACGGTATCTTATATGTACTCCCACTCTTTTTGGCAGGATAATGAACCAGTTCTGTTCCTTTTTTATTATACAAAACACCTTTTACTGATTTATAATATTTATTTTCTTTTGAAACTACTACCTTTTTTAATGACTTGTAATAATACCCATCATACTCAAAATTTAATCCATCCGCTATCTTTACCGTTTTCGGAATATACAACACCTCGCCGTTTTCACTCACAGTTCCATAAGCAGTTTTCTTTCCTGCCGCACGGCATACATCTGAATTGGCATATTGAAACACCAATGCCATAAACACTATTACAATTAATACTATACCTTTTCGCTTCATGTCTAACTCCTCCCTCCAAATAGATGTATATTTTTAATTTTGTATGCTTCATCTTATAAGACAGAAATTATTGCAAATTGTTGCAAAATACTTAATTTGTTATAAAATCCCTCCAAATAAGCAACTGCACTTTCTG
>ENA-OVGQ01000451-OVGQ01000451.1-human-gut-metagenome-genome-assembly--contig:-NODE-451-length-52656-cov-62.691413_pt1 | contig 52656 bp, 45 predicted proteins | sample MGYA00237774_ERZ505427 | MGnify/ENA primary metagenome ERZ505427 (study PRJEB26158, sample SAMN06016404) | human gut metagenome | biome: human gut; feature: ankylosing spondylitis patient; material... | reverse complement strand
AGAACGTCCAATTTCTCCGTGCTGACGACAATCTGCCAATCCTCGGATACGACGTTTAGTTCTTCTTTGGTTCCGAAACTTTTGTGCGTCATCCGAGCTATGACATCTCAATTCAAGATGCCAACGGTCTGTTTTTTGTTATTTGTTATAATACCTAACTCTATATAAGCAATACAGATGCTCGATTATAGAGTTTATCCGGATTTTTATCTGAAATATGAAAAAATATGGATTTTGAAGTTAACTTTGTTGACATATGATTTATATTTTGTGCTACAATTTCTCTAAAAAGTAACACGAAAAAAGGGAGTGAAGCACATATTTAGAGGGGGAACGACCAGAATGGGCAGATTTTTATGGAGATGGGGAAAACGAAAAGGTAGAACAGGATTAGGCATTTTACTTGTATGTTCCATTGGTTTATCTGGTTGTGCACAGGGCACAGCGCCAACAGCTTCGTCAGCAGAGAATGGACAGTCAGGTACAGCCTTAACCAAAGACGAATTGGTGCTGGCCGTTGGCACCGAGCCGGAAGGTGGGTTTGATCCAACAACCGGATGGGGGCAATATGGGTCACCACTTTTCCAGAGTACCTTGCTGAAGCGGGATGCCAAGTTACAACTGGTTAACGATCTGGCTACGGCATACTCAGTTAGTGAAGATGGGCTGACCTGGACGGTTACACTCCGGAACGATGTGAAATTCTCTGATGGGGAACCCCTGACGGCTGAGGATGTAAAATTTACGTTTGAAACAGCTGCCAAGAGTGGGTCTGTGATTGATTTGACGAATATGGCTGATGTGCAGGCACCTGATAATAGCACGGTTGTATTTACACTGAAGTCGCCGCAGTCTACATTCATCAGTCTGCTGACGACACTTGGCATTGTGCCTGAACACGCCTATGGTGCCGATTATGCAGAACATCCGGTCGGATCAGGACCGTACAAGCTGGTTCAGTGGGACAAAGGACAACAGGCTATCGTTGAGGCCAATGAAGAATATTACGGTAACAAGTCTGCATTCCACAAACTCACCTTCCTCTATCTGGATGAAGATGCGGCCTATGCCGCTGCACAGGCAGGTACGGTGGATATCGCTGCTATCCCGGCAGCGTTTAGCAAGCAACAGGTGAATGGCATGACATTGGAGGCCGTGAAAACCGTAGATAACCGGGGCATCATGTTCCCCATGCAACCTGCTGGTGCCAAGTCGGGCGATGGTCTTCCCGCAGGGAATGATGTGACATCCGATCTGGCCATTCGCCAAGCGGTGAATGTCGTGATTGATCGTGAGGCTTTGGTTGAGGGTGTACTGGAAGGGTACGGTCGTCCAGCGTATTCCGTCAGTGATGATCTGCCTTGGAGCAATGCAGAAGCTGTATTTACAGATGCCAGTCTCGAAGAAGCGAAGCGCATTCTGGCGTCTGGTGGCTGGGTGGATGCGGATGGTGATGGTATCGTCGAGAAAAACGGCGTTAAGGCCGAATTCAATCTGCTTTATTTTGCAGGTGATTTAACAAGACAATCTCTGGCACTGGCTGCTGCGGATATGGTAGCTCAGGCGGGAATCAAAATCAATGTTGAAGGCAAAAGCCGTGAAGAGACAAAAAAGATGGCTTACTCCAACGCTGTATTGTTTGGGTGGGGCAGTCATGATCCTTTGGAAACCTATAACCTCTATAGCAGTACTCATAAGGGAGAAGGGTATTACAATGTGGGGCTGTACAGTAATCCTGTCGTGGATTCTTGGATGGACAAAGCCCTTCAGGCCACCAGTGAAGAAGAGGCATTGCCATTCTGGCAGAAAGCGGAATGGGATGGAACAACAGGTTTCAGTTATCAGGGTGATGCGCCATGGGCATGGCTCGTAAATATAGATCATCTGTATCTGGTTACGAATGGACTGAACATTGGTGAGCAGCAGATCCATCCTCATGGTCACGGCTGGCCGGTGACAACCAATCTGGAGGAATGGTCCTGGGATAACAGTACAAAGTAGGAAACGTACCGGTAGCTTTAGCCTGAATTGGGGAGAGATTGGATGACGGGCAGGAATGGATGGGCCAGATTTGTTGGTTTTAAAGTGTTGCGACTTGTATCTTTATTGGTTGGAGTCAGTGTGTTGTCTTTTATATTAATGCAATTCTCTCCTGTGGACCCGATCGAAGCCTACATTGGTGGAGACATGATTAGAGTAAGCGCCGAACAGCGCAGTTTAATCGAAGAACGTTGGGGATTGAATGAATCTCCCGTGGAACGATTACTAACCTGGGGACAAGCGCTGATTCAGGGAGATCTGGGGACATCAATGATCTACAGACAGCCTGTAGCGGATATTATCCAGGAACGGTTCATGAATTCTGTTGCGCTTATGGCTGTGGCTTGGATATTATCCGGCATCATTGGTTTCACTCTTGGTGTAGTTGCCGCCATGAGACGGGATTCGAAGCTGGATCGCCTGATCTGTTGGTATTGTTATACGCTGGCCTCCACGCCGGTATTCTGGATTGCGCTGTTGCTGCTGATGGTATTTGGGGTGTGGCTCGGATGGCTTCCAGTTGGCCTTGGGGTACCCGCAGGAATGTCAGCTGATCAGGTTACATGGGGAGATCGGGTTATTCATATGATTTTGCCAGCGTTGACTCTCAGCCTGACCGGGGTAGCCTCTATTGCTTTGCATACCCGGCAGAAGCTCACAGATGTGCTCGAGTCAGATTATATTCTGTTTGCGAGAGCGCGAGGTGAGCGTGGATTTCAGCTGTTCCGTCGACATGGGTTCAGACATGTTGTTTTGCCAGCCATCACGCTGCAGTTTGCTTCGTTCAGTGAACTGTTTGGCGGGGCTGTGCTTGCAGAACAGGTTTTTTCATACCCCGGCCTTGGTCAGGCGACGGTTCAGGCGGGGTTGCGTGGAGATGTTCCACTGCTGCTTGGACTTGTGATGTGCAGTGCGATTTTTGTTTTCACAGGTAATATGGTTGCCGACATTCTGTATCGCTTGATTGATCCACGGATGAAGGAGGAGCTGATGTCATGAAGCAGACGGTAGAACGCTCCTCCGAGCAGACGACAGAAACAGCCAAAATACAGAAAGTGAAAACTGCGAATCAAGAGGTACGGTATAACATTAATACCGGGTCTCTACAAGCTGGGAATGGAACAGGAACATCACGCCCATCGAGAAAAGATTATACGGCTGCCAGAGACCAAAATTTCCGCAACCCTCGGCAAAGAGCGGTGATCTGGGGAAGCCTCGCGGTGATCTGGATTGCCGTTGTGTGGTTGACGGGCAGGTTGCTTCCGGCTGGTTCTACGCTGACTTCACTAATGGATCGGAATTTGGCTCCAACCTGGGCGCATCCATTTGGCACAGATTGGCTCGGAAGAGATATGTTCATGCGTACGTTAAAAGGATTGGCAACCAGCATTCAAGTGGGATTGCTTGCTGCATGTGGTGGCGGATTGATCGCACTGCTATTGGGTTTGGCTGCCGCTTCAAGCAAGGCTACTGACCGGGTAATCTCATGGATTATCGACCTGTTCCTGAGTGTACCTCATCTGGTATCGCTAGTTATGCTGGCCTTTGTATTCGGTGGAGGTCTGGCAGGAGTGGCGGCAGCGATTGCGCTGACGCATTGGCCGAATCTGGCCCGGATTGTAAGAGCGGAGATGATTCAACTGAAATCCGCAGAATACATTCAGGTTTCACACAAGTTGGGCCAATCGAGGTTACAGGTTGCGATGCAACATATGCTGCCACATCTGGTCCCGCAGCTGTTCGTGGGCATATTGCTAATCTTTCCCCATGCGATTCTGCATGAGGCAGCCATTACGTTTCTGGGGCTGGGGTTGTCCCCGCAACAACCGGCAATCGGAATTATTTTGTCAGAGTCGATGAGATATTTATCTGCTGGCATGTGGTGGCTCGCCTTTTTCCCTGGACTGGCATTGTTACTGGTTGTTCGTGCGTTTGATGTATTGGGCAACAGTCTGAAGACATTGACGGGTACAGGTAGTTCAAGGGAGGTGAGGTAAATATGGCTCTGCTTGATATTGAGGGAGTGTCGGTGTCATTTCGGCGCGCTCGTGGTTGGTTTGGGCACGAACAGACTTATGTCATTCAGAATCTGGATCTTTCCATAAACGAGGGCGAGATCGTGGCTGTTGTAGGCGCAAGTGGATCGGGTAAAAGTGTGCTGGCGCAGGCTATTATGGGCATTCTGCCTGCCAATGCCAGGTTAGAGGGACGTATTAGCTATAATAGCGAGCCTTTAACCCCAGAGCGGCAGCTTCATCTGCGTGGAGACGAACTGGTGTTGATTCCACAATCCGTCAGTTATTTGGACCCGCTGATGAAGGTGGGAAGACAAGTTCAGCCGGTAACCCTGGATTTGGGACGGAAGAGCCGCTTCATAGCTCGATCCCATATGAAAAAGACGGAGCAGGAGCTGACGGATCGTTATCATCTTCCTCAAGGAACAGCCGGGAAATACCCGTTTGAGTTGTCTGGAGGTATGGCAAGGCGGGTGTTGATGGCGACAGCGACCTCAGGTCAGCCCAAGCTGATCATTGCAGATGAGCCGACACCAGGCATTCATCCCGAAGTGCTGGCCGAGACGATGAAGCAATTTCGCGAGCTTGCAAATCAAGGCGTAGGTATCCTGTGGATCACCCATGATGTCACGACAGCCCTGACGGCAGCGGATCGCATCGCTGTATTTTATGCGGGTACCAATGTAGAGACGGCGCAGGTGGATGATTTTAAAGGGAATGGAGAACGTCTGCGTCATCCATATACAAAAGCGCTCTGGAATGCGTTGCCGCAGAACGGATTTCAGCCACTCCCAGGCTCCCAGCCGTTGGCAGGTCAAGAGATCGCCACAGGCTGTTCATTTGCTCCTCGATGTAATGCAGCAACCGCTGTATGTACCCGCGAACGTCCAGAGCTTCGTAAGGTACGGGGCGGAGAAGTGAGGTGTTTCCATGTCACTTGAAGCACGGGACGTGAGTTACCGTTACGATCCGAAATCGTGGGTGTTCCAGCAGATGAATATGCAGGTGAAACAAGGCGAAGTCGTTGGCTTGTGGGGACCAAGTGGCTGTGGGAAAACAAGTCTTGGACGCATCCTTACAGGATATGCCGAACCTGTGGCAGGACAAGTACTTCTGGATGGGAAACCACTCCCACGTACAGGAGTATGTCCGGTTCAGCTGGTATTCCAGCATCCGGAGAAAGCTGTGAATCCACGCTGGCGAATGCGCCGCGTATTGCAGGAGGCGTCTGTGCAGGATAAACAGTTGCTCGAAGCTTTGGGTATTCAGCAGACCTGGTTGGACCGTAGGCCGACTGAATTATCCGGTGGAGAACTGCAACGTTTCTGTGTGGCGCGGGCGCTTGGCACAGCGACACGTTATGTGATCGCAGATGAGATGACAACGATGCTGGATGCAATCACTCAGGCACAGATATGGCATACCGTGATGGAAGTGGCTCGCCAGCGTGATCTGGGGCTATTGATCATAAGCCATGATCGGGATTTGTTGAACAGGTTGTGCGACAGAATTACACCGATGCCGATATCGATGTGACTGTAATTTTAATTATGTTTTGAATAAATAAAATGATCGAATACAAATGGGGTGCCCCTTGTGAAGTCATTGACCATGAATATGAGTCATGGACTTGACTACGGGGCACCCCTTTTTCTATTTTGACAAATATTCACCATTTAACAAACAGTACACGTTTTGTTCGCAACGTACATAGATGTAACTGACAGCTTATTTGCCCGACACATTGCTTAACAACACAGATAACCTGCGCATCGCCTCTTCAACCGTGGAACGTGGACAGGCTACATTAATGCGCATGAACCCTGAGCCCTCTGTTCCAAAGAAGCTCCCGTCATTGAAAGCAAGCCCTGCTTCATGAAGAAGCATATTGCATAGTTGTGCATGTGGGATATTCAGCTCCCGGAAATCCATCCATAACAGATAGGTTGCTTCGGGCAGATGCATCTTAATCTGAGGCATATGTTCCGCAACATATTGCTGTACATACTCCATATTTCCACGGATATAGGCAAGGCACTCATCCAGCCATTCCTCGGCATCATTGTAAGCAGCTTCGGTTGCAACAGCCCCCAATGTGCTGATATTCGCAAGTCCCATCGTTTTTACACCCTGCGCGAACGATTCCCGCAACTTGGCATTGGGGATGATGATGTTGGATGTGCAGAGACCAGGAATGTTGAACGTTTTGCTTGGAGCCGTACAGATGATACTTAGATCAGAGACGGCGTCCGAGATCAGGGTCAGTGGTGTATGAGTTCCGCGCTGATGAACAAGATCGGCATGGATTTCATCTGAAACCATCAGTACGTTGTATTGCAGACACAATGACGTAAGCCCTTCAAGCTCTTCACGAGTCCATACCCGTCCAACCGGGTTATGAGGACTGCACAGAATCAGCATTTTGACCCGACCGGTCTGTAAGCTGGATTCCAGTTGTTCCAGATCCAGCGTGTAATGACCGTTATTCTCTACCAAAGGATTGGTGATCAGTTCACGGCCCTGACCACGTACTACTTCATAGAAGGGAGCATACACCGGGGTTTGGATGACTACAGCATCTCCAGGATCGGTGAATCGTTGTACAGCAATGCTGAGTGCGGGCACAATACCTGGAGTGAATACGATCCAGTCATCGTTAATTTTCCAGTTGTGACGCCGTTCCATCCACCCTGCAACAGCTGCATGATACGCCTCAGTCCGCACTGTATAACCAAAAATCCCGTGCTCCATCCGTGTTTGCAGGGCCTGAATGACGGATGGTGGAGCAGCGAAATCCATATCGGCCACCCACATCGGAAGCGCATCAGCAGCACCGAAGATATCCTCAAGCGCATCCCATTTTTCTGATCCGGTAGAGATCCGGTTAATAGACTGATCAAATGTACTGGTATTGTTATTCATCGTATTTAATCCCCCTTGAGTTCCGTTCCTTCGACCACAAATCGACAAATAATTATCTAATACATTGGTTAATTTGGCAACTGTTGTGCATGTATGATTAGCTTCATATGTATGGTCCGGAATTCAGGACTTTATTCATATAAGAACAACTTAACGAGCGAGAGTACAGCGGGAATACGACAAAGACTATTTTTGTACGCCCTTGGTCCTGTTTTGTTCATATATTATTTACAACCTCTTGTCAGATGCTATTATATTGCTAACATTTGGTGGAACAACGGGCTGTTATCCGAATAAGCTCGTACCCATACATGATGAGCATAACTACATGAGTCTTTCGCGTACATCGAGCGATCGCTTGAATCGTATTATGCATAAGGCTGACATTTGAACTCAGGAGGCGTTTAGGGATGAAAAGCAAAAAGTGGTTGATTGCTGCGGGTGTGTTTGGCATGGTGTTAACCGGATCGGCAGGTGTATATGCAGGTACACAACTGGAGACAATCAAAGCTTATCTGAACCATGGGCTCGCCATCGAAGTGAACGGACAGAAATTTACACCGACAGGTGACCAGGGCAAAAAGCTTGCGCCAATTACATATCAAGGCAGTACATATCTCCCCGTTCGTTCGATTGCTGATGCGTTAAAGACCGAAGTGAAGTATGATTCCCAAAACAATAAAGTAAGCATCGGCTCTTCAAGCTCTTCTGGTGGGTCAACATCCACAGGCAACAGCGGATCGACATCGCCCTCAACAGGTACAAACACACAGGCGGCAGGAGTGAAGTCCAAGTATCTTCCGGCTGATTTCCCATTACCGAAGGATGCGAAGGCAACAAGTCTCATTGAGAACATAATGGATGGTGACAAAAAAGTAGTGCTCACGTACACAACCAAAGAAACGTTGCTAACCGTTGGAACATCCTACAAAGACTACTACCAGACCAAAAATTTGAGTCAGAACACTCAGGATATCCAGGCAGACGGCTTCAGCATCGTGGGTCGTGAAGATGGCAAATATGCCGTGACCATCACAGGTTCGGTGTCTGCAACCAACAAGGATCTGAATGAAATCACCGTAGTGTGGGGCGAAGAGTAATCCTTCCTTCTATAAAAGGTGAACAGCAAAAGCCGCCCGTTGAAATCATAACAGATTTCATTGGACGGCTTTTAGGGTTGAATCCATATCTGGTTCTATACTCTGAATTAATAGTCTAAATATTAGTCCGTTACAGGTACTCGTTGAACCATCCGGCAATATGCTCCAAACGGCGTACCCTCAAGTGAGGGTGACCTCCACGGGACAACTCGTGGTTTGCCGCTGGGAAACGAACAAGTCTTGTGGTCTGCTTGCGCCGTTTTAATGCAATGAACAACTGCTCGGCTTGTTCAATTGGACACCGCAGATCCTGTTCGCCATGCAAAATGAGCAGCGGAGTACTGACGTTTCCGACATAAGCGAGCGGGGAATGTTTCCATAGTTTTTCCGTGTCATCCCACGCGTTACCGCCAATCTGGTCTTCCGTGAAGAAATATCCAATGTCACTTACACCGTAGAAGGATAGCCAATTGGAGATGGAACGCTGGGTAACAGCCGCCTTAAAGCGGTCCGTGTGTCCAACAATCCAGTTGGTCATGAAGCCACCATAACTGCCCCCGGTTACGCCCAATCGTGATTCATCGATAAACTCATACTGGGACAGGGCATAATCCACACTCTCCATGAGATCGCGATAATCGCCACCGCCATAATCTCCGCGACAGGCGTCTACAAACTGCTGCCCGTATCCGAGGCCACCGCGTGGATTGATATACACAACAGCGTAGCCTTGTGCGGCGAGAATTTGGAACTCGTGCATAAACGTAAAACCATACATCATGTGCGGGCCGCCATGAATCTCCAGAATGGTCGGGATTTTGACCCCGTAGACCATGCCATGAGGTTTCATGATCCATCCTTGCAGTCGCAGGCCATCTGAGGAATTAAACCAGAAGGTCTCAGGTGTACTAAGGTGGATCTCATCCTCAAGCTGTGGATTGCTACGGGTGAGCTGAATCGGTTCTACCTCAGGATCTTCCGGTTGTTCATATATATATAGATCACCAGGATTTAGTGTATCGGCTACAGCGGCAACGATCTGCCCGTTTTCCAACTCGGCAAATTGATAAATCTCCCGTTCGTTAGGCCATATATAGTCAGCACTGCTGCCGTCTCGAGCGAATTTGGCGATGCGTACACTACCATGGATGGTCGCCAGACAGAAGATTGAAGAACCATCCCTGCTGAATACTGGCCCCGTGGTTGTCAGATGTGAACGCATGTCGCCAACAATGCTGTGATTCAACTGTACGTCCCAATCCGTGCTCAGACATACGAGTTCACCACCTGATATCTGAAGGGTGTACAACTTCACAAGCGTGGCATTTCCATAGGAACGGTCACTGGCGAGCAGTGCAAGAGATTGTCCATCCGGCGCAAAGGCCAGTCGGCTGAACGTATATCCTTCCGGGGACAACTGCTGCACATCCGATCCGTCTGCCTTGGCAAGGTACACATGATTAGTCAGGGTGTAATCACTATGTTCCTCGCCTTCTTCAGGCATCTGCGCAATCCAAGCGATGGATGTTCCGTCCGGGGACCAGGCGTAGTCTCCGACGTCATAATGACCTGTAGTTACAGGAATTGCTTCCGCATCGATCGGTGCGAGAGCGAAAAGGTGGGAACGTCGACCGTTCCACAATCCACTGGCATCTGACTTCATGCGAATCCGGTCTACGACATGTTCTTGCAGCAGTTTGGGTTTATCGTTTATAGGATCTGTATGTTCTGATTCTTCATTTCCGCTCATATTCACGGATGATTTCGCAAGTATGGTATGACCATCCGGTGACCAGAGCAGAGAACTGACGCCATGTTTCAGGTGACTGATTTGCTGTGCTTCTCCGCCATCTGATGCGATAATCCAAACTTGGGATTTCCCATCAACCTCTCTTAAAAAGGCAAGCTGAGACCCATCGGGCGACCAGGCAGGGGAATGATCCTTCTCACCAGAGGTAAAGGGCCTGTCCTTCTGACTCCCCAGATGCAGCAGTCTCAGGTGAGAACAATAACCGTCACGTGCTTCATTCGTTTTCCGGCTTACATATACCAGTTGTCCGCCTTGAGGGGACGGAGTTGGATCATTAACCCATGTAATCTGATAAAGATCTTCCGATGTTATGCCGCGCTGACTCATCATTGTTTGTCCTCCCACCATGAATTAGAATCGGTTAATTTCCTAACCTTTCCATTTATATTAACGGAAAGCTAGGGACAGGACAATATGACTAAGGATAGGAGGGGAGACTTTTATAACAGCGATCGGAAGGTTGTTCTGTCATCGGAGTGGCCAGTGCAAACATTCTTTAGTTCAATTCATATAGGTGTGTTAAAGGATTTATTCGAAGGATGACGAATCCTAATGTTGAATAAGCGCAGAAATGACGAAAAATGGTCTTAATTTAATGTTTAACATTGGTGGATTTGGTTTAATGTACAATGCAATTCCTGTTCTACATTCAGCTATTTGGTTCATAGCCATTCGTTTATATAGAACTTGTATGATTCAGTCACAATGGAGGAGGAACGTCACGTTGAGCACATCCTATGAGCAGCATGTGGAATATCCAAGCCGGAAACGAATGGCGTGGCTTACGGCAGGGGCGGCACTCTTTGTGGCAGCCGGATTTTTTTTGATTTTTGATAGTTCTTCAGTTACGAATGATTCCATCCTTTCGGATGTGATTGGACTTCTATCCATTTTGTTTTTTGGGCTATGTTTCTGTTACAGTCTGGTAAAGATGATCAAGAAGGAACCTTCTTTTGTAATCGATGAGGATGGGTTTGTGGATGCATCTTCTTATACCGCAGGAGGAGCAGTGGCCTGGAAAGACGTTGAGAATATTTTTATGTATGAATTGATGGGACAGAAAATGATCGGGGTCAAGTTGCGGGACGAGAAAGCCTTTCTGGATCGCCAGAACGGGATGAAACGCAAATTGATGACGGTCAACAGCAATATGGTCGATGCAACCATCAGCGTTGCCCAAAGTAGCCTCACAGTGCCACTGGATCAATTGTATATCATGATGATGAGCCACTGGAGACATGTGAGTGATAACATGATTTATGATTCGTATAATCGTCGTTAGAGAGGTCAGAATGTCCATAAGTCTTCAGAATGGAGGAATATAGATGATGCATGGTAATCAAACACGCACGATTCTACTTCCGGATGGAACTGCCCTGCCTGCGATAGGACAAGGCACATGGAACATGGGAGAGAAGCAATCCAGCCAGCAAGAAGAAGTACGGGCACTGCGTTCCGGTATTGAACTGGGAATGACCGTGATTGATACGGCGGAGATGTATGCAGAAGGTGGGGCAGAAGTTGTTACGGGAAAGGCCATCGCGGGCTATCGTGATGAAGTTTTTCTCGTATCCAAAGTGTATCCCCATCATGCGGATCGCAAGCAGATGATTACTGCTTGTGAGCGTAGTCTCACGCGTCTTGGTACAGATCGTCTGGATCTGTATTTGCTTCACTGGCGTGGAGGAGTACCGCTCGAAGAGACGGTTGAGGCTTTGGAACAATTGAAGCAATCCGGTAAAATCATTCGCTGGGGTGTATCAAACCTGGATACAAGGGATATGCAGGAGTTATGGAGTCTGCCGGAGGGGTCTCAGTGCATGGTGAATCAGGTGCTCTACCATGCAGCTTCGCGTGGTATTGAACATGATCTGCTTCCCTGGATGCGGGAACGGAGCGTTCCTGTAATGGCGTATTGTCCACTGGCACAGGGTGGCAGACTTCGAAGTGAATTGTTGGAGCATCCAGTCATTCAGAAGATTGCGCAGGATCGAGGAGTTACGACTTCGCAGATCGCATTAGCCTGGGTGATCAGGGATGGAGATGTGCTGGCGATTCCCAAGGCGGTACAGCTGAATCATGTGGCAGACAATGCAGCAGCAGTGAATATCGTTTTGACACAAGAGGAACTTGCCCGTTTGGATGAGGCATTCCCTGCACCTAAAGGCAAAGTACCTCTAGATATCGTATAGCTGGCTCTTTTTTATTGGATAAGCATATGAATAAGATAACAATACGATTAATAAAGTTATGCAGAGCAGATCTTCACGATCTGCTCTTTTTTTTGTCTGGATATCGATAGCAGAAGCTTGCCCATCAATTGAGCGAATATATATTTTAACAAATGGGCTTTACAACACTATTTCACTAGTGTACTATGTAACTAACACACCAGTACAGAGGGGAGCGAGAGCTTTGTGACTATAGAATTTGATAACAATTTACCAATCTATCTGCAGATCATGCAGTACATCAAGAGACAGATTGTAACCGGGACACTTCAGGCAGGTGACAAAATTCCTTCGGTTCGTGAACTGGCGGCTGAACTACAGATCAATCCAAATACAGTACAACGGACATTTCAGGAGCTTGAGCGGGAAGAAGTGGTCGAAACCAAACGGGGCTTGGGCAGATATGTGACCAGTGAGGAGCGGAAGATTATGACGATCAAAAAAGAGATGGCCGGTGAATTGCTGGAACGCTTTCTGACCGGAATGCAGGAACTGGGGATCGAAGAGCAGGATATCTTATCCATCGTAGCCGATGCCGTTGCGGAAGGAAAGGGAGGAACAACGCATGAGTAACATCCTTGAACTGAACCAGATCAATAAGACATATGGCAATAAGAAAGCGCTCAGTAATATTACATTGGATATTGCTCCAGGACGAATCGTAGGTCTGCTGGGTAGCAATGGTAGTGGAAAAAGTACGCTCATGAAGCTGGTTGCAGGTTTGTTGCATCCGAGCAGCGGAACGATTCAAGTCACAGGTAAGCCTGTTGGGCTGGAGACGAAAGCGCTGGTTTCATTTATGCCGGATCGTCCATTAACCGAGAAGTGGATGAGAGTGCGGGATGCGATTGCGTACTATCGCGATTTCTATGCTGATTTTGATGAGGAGAAGGCGCGGGAGATGCTGGACTTCATGAACCTTGTCGAGAGTGACCGGGTACGGCATCTGTCGAAAGGGATGAATGAACGACTACAACTAACACTGGCACTTTCTCGTAAGGCTCGTCTGTATTTGCTGGATGAACCGATTGGCGGAGTAGATCCGGTCGCGCGTGGCAAGATTCTGGATGCGATCGTCAAATTCTATGATGAAGACAGCAGTCTGATTATCTCCACGCATCTTGTGAATGATATCGAACGGATTTTTGATGAAGTTGTCTTTATTCGCGAGGGTGAGCTGGTGATGCGGGAAGAAGTGGAAACGCTCCGTCTGAAATATGGGAAAAGTGTGGATGAGATGTTCAAGGAGGTCTATGCGGAATGATGACATTATTGAAGTATGACTTTAGAAGGAACTGGAATACACTGCTGGCTGGGCTAGTTATTTTGATTATCGCTCAAGTGGGGCTTTCCCTTTTCGTGTCTGAGGTCACAGGGATTGTGCTTGGCATTATGGGTTATGTTGGAGTTGGTGTGGCTATTTATGTGAAAATGATCAAAACATACACGTCCAATATCCGCTCTTATAATCGCCGTCTGTTACCCGTAACGGGCCTATCACATGTGTTGTCTCCTTTGATCTTTGGACTACTTTGCGGGTTGGGGTTAGTCATTATATTCGCGACTCATGCCTACATCTATATCTCAATGAAGCTACGAATGAACATGGCTACCAATATTGATCTTTCGGGTCTGCATGTTTCGGATTATATTAGTTTGTTGCTGTTTAGCGCATGGGTTATGGTATTCATGACCGTCATTATCTTCCTTTCGATCTCGATTGCAGGCAGCTTCCGTTGGAGAACGGGGCCATGGATTGGAATCGTTGCATTCTTTGTCCTCGTTAATCTGCTTGGCTGGTTGGAAAATATCATTACGACAGGACGCTTCAGTCCAAATGAGATGTTCCGGTATACGGAAGAAAGTACAGGTATTGCAATCACAGCCAATGGTGTACTATGGTCGGACGGCATGTGGGGAAGCATTGTATTTGAAGTCATTGTGGCGGTCATCTTGGTGTGGGCTACCATTTACCTGAACAACAAAAAAGTGGAAGTCTGATAACAGGATAACTTGAACGTGATGCGAGCAACCAGGGTTGCTCGTTTTTTTACATCCAGTAATAATCCACTTTTTGAATCCACTACCATTAATTATACGTATATATAGATATATTGTGTGCTTGATGCGAGATTAGTTTAAAGAGAACAAAAGGATATGTAAGCGAAAGGAGGAAGCGTTATGGAACTATACTTCAGGGATAACTTTTTTAACGCAGGTTACACCGAGATTATGAATCCAAATCAGGAACAGGCAGGGCATCTGGATTTGAAAAGTGTCTTTGGTTCTTCGCTCGATGTATCGGATAACACGGGATTGGTCTGTAGCGGCAAATTTCGCATGTTAACGAATCGTTGGGATATCACTGCAGCAGATGGGAGACATCTGGGTGTGTTGCGGGCCAGTTTCAGTTTCTTTAGTAAAAAGTATGAATATGACGCAGGATCACGAGGTACATATGATGTGTCTGCTCCAGCATTTTCGCAGGAATATGATATATGTGGCAGTGGTGGCCGCATCGTGGCCAGTTTCCGTCGCACCAGCGGCTGGTTTAGTTCAGGCGCATTTGTATTAGATAACCAGTCGGAACAACTGGACACGTATGAATTAATTGCAGTGGTCATGGGCGTGCACGCGATTAACAAAAGAAGGAACTCGGCAGCTAGCAGTGGTGGAGCGACGTAAGTGGAACGAATAGAGTTACTTCCGCTGATAAGTTTATGACATTTTTATGAGCAAGCAAGTATCGCAAAAAAAGGTTTGGATGAGATTCTCCAGACCTTTTTTTCGTATATGGATATAGATATGGATTTGTCTTTTGAGCAATAGTTATGGTTAACCCAATCTTACAAAATCATTGACCATCTGCTTTCGCAAGGGAGCCTTCCTCACGTTGGCGGTGCTGAACTTCATTGGAGCATTCGGAATGCGTATCAGGATCTTTTTCCGCATAACGGGCTAATGCCTTCGCAGCTGTTTCGGACATCCGCTCCCGTAGCACTGTGTGGTCAGCGATTCCAACCCGTTTGCCGAGAAAACGCATTTTGGATAAGACGTAATCCATCTCATTGCGCGGAACGGTCAGCTCGATCCGATATGTCTGCTTGGCTTCCAGGTACTCGACCTGTTTCTCAAAGCAGGAGAATGCATAGAGGATTCGGGACAACTCCTGATTGAACTCGGGCAGTACTTCGATGGTGATGGTCGTTTTGCGCTTTTCCGTTATCACAGCAATTCGGGCAGTGTAGCCAGAAGCGGTATCCGGTTCAACCGGTTGGGCTTCCACGGTAACGATGCTGTGCAGCTTGGTCGACATTAGTTTGTCGAAGCGAGGCGCATACCATAGCACGTACCATTCTTTTTTGACCATGGAATACTCCAGTTTGTACGGGAAGCCGAATTCATCATGGCTCGTGCGTCCATTGCGGACACGACCCGTCATGCGAAATCCCTGATGATGCAGAATGATTAGCCGTAACTGTCGAAGTAGTGGGTGAGAGACACTGTTTTCTTCGCTTTTGGCTTTTTCGGTCAGGTAATCTTGAAGGTTCAGGTCCTGCTCACCATTCAGCATGTTGTACAGTTTATCCAACGTTACAGCGCTCAGCGCTTCTCTCGCAGCAGGGTGATTCAGCATCATGCGAAGCCAGGCCCGTTCCTGTGAGGTCCAGGTGAACAGTCCGGTTTCATTCAGTCGTGTCATCATCTGGTAATTGAACATCTTCTCGAACAGGTTCATAATATTCGGCAATCTCCTTCCATTCCTTAATCATCTCCTGGCGTAGTCTCTGAGGTGCGATTATTTCGCAGCTTGAGCCAAAACTCCGTAACCACGGTTTGATCTCGGTGGTACCGTTGACCTGGATTTCGTAGAGAAAGGTATGATCCGTTTCGGGTATAATTTTGCCCCATTGACCTTGCAGACGAACCCGATCCAGAATAAAGTTGCGCTGACCACGCTCCGGGTGGAAAAAGCGAGCTTGAACCGTCACGGTATTTCCCGTATCCACGAGCCAACTGTAGCGACTAATGTCGGTCCACTGCTGCTTCAGTTCGAGCATGTATTGCTCTTCTACTGAATCTTGTTCCTCCAACTGTGTTATGCCTTCCATGCGGAATTTCACAAAGCCGCGCCGGCCCTGATATCCAATTACATACCAACGACCATACTGATGGTCATAGATCACTTCAAGGGGCACGATCCGGTTGGATCGACCACCTGCTTCCCGTTCAAAGCGTGGATTCGTATTCTGTGAACTGTAGCTGGATGGTTTTTTCGGTGAATAGTATAGGAACTGCACACGTTTACGCTGACGAATCGCACTAAGCAGCGTGTAGAGATGAGCTTCGTCCAGGATACGAGAATAATAGTGATACTTATAGATATAGGGCTCGGTAGCTTCTTCTTGCGGGAAACTTGCCGTAATGGCTTTTTTTAAACTGTCGCGCAATAAGTACCCCTGTACGGAAGGAACCTGGGTGTTCGCCATCATATCCACAAAATCATACAACTCCAGCTGTTCCTCCACTGTCAATTCGGTAAGGACGTCCTGTTGTAAAGCATATCGATACGGTCTGCCACCCGGCTCTTTTCGGATAACCCCAACCTCTTCCAGATACTTCAGATCGGAACGAACGGTTTTCTCGTCAGGTAACGCCAGATCCTCCGGCAGATCAGCACAGCAGGCGTCCAGCAGTTCCATCGCGGTCAGGGTTTTATGTTGTAAGGTATGCAAAAGGACAGAAAGCCGCTGAACTTCAGTCTCTTTCATCGACTTGGCGCGAAAGAGGAAGAGCAACATAGGCTCTGCCGACTCCCCGTATTGGAAGCGGACGAGATCTGCCATTTCCCGGCCTGCTTCGGCACTTGAGCGTTGGTCGGCGACGGTCTGCATGATTTCTTTTAATCTGCGATTGGTTTTATCAAAGGTATGTACGGATATGCCAAGCCGCTCGGCATATTGTTTGCGGTTATATGCACCGCTTGTTAGGGATAACATGCGTAAGAACTGAATTTCTTTGTCAAAACTCTCTCTTGCCATGAACATTCACTCCTTGTTATCCCTTCATTGTAGCAGGATGAGTGGCAGGTTTCATTTTAAAGTTATGAAGGTCGTCATACTTTTACCATGTTCGCGTGTAGATGTGTGAGGCATAATGAGGTTGTGAAGCGGGGCAGCAACAAGCGCTGTGGATCAAGGTTCCGAGGCGCCAGGGAGGGTTACTTCGACTGTTAATCGACCAGGTCGTTGGTTCGAATCCAATCGCCGCCGTTTATGGCGGTGTAGCTCAGCGGTAGAGCGGGTATTATACCTTCCCACCTTTTTCCTCGGAACATTTTATTATGAAAGAACAGCAAATAGACTCACACCGGGAGGTCATGAGTGATGAGCAGAGCGAAACAATTATTCAATCAACCTCAGCCAACGACACGTAATCATGGGGGCTACGGAGCCTATGAGCGATTGGTGGAGGAACAATATATACAGATGTTGATGACCAATACATTGAACAATACGTTTTATGCAGATACCCAGCAACTGATGGACGATGCGATGGTCAGTCATCAGGAGATGGCTGAGGTCGATGCAGGGTTTATGGCGCGGGCGCTGGTCTATGCTCGTAATGAAGGTTTGATGCGGTTACAGCCTCTATACGGGCTGGCACTGCTGTCCAAAGTGGACCCGGATCAGTTTGCGAAGATATTCTCCAAGGTGGTACAGACACCGGCTGACTTGGCCGACTTTCTGACGATTCTAAGAGGAACTGGTCGGGGACAGGGCGGGCGAGCGGTTAAGCGTCAGGTGAATCAATTTTTGAACGGCATTACTGAATATTGGGCGATCAAATACAACGGGCGTGGGCGTGGATACAGTCTGGGCGATATGATCGCTACAGCACATCCCAAGCCGATAGATCTGAAGCAAAAAGCCTTGTTCCGTTATTTGCGCGGGCATGAGGTGGATCTTACGGAACTTCCGCAGTTGCAGGCGCTGGAAAAGCTGAAAGCTACCCCAAACCCGGCAAGTCGGATGCATCTGATCGAGAAAGGTAAACTCCCGTATTCGGTGGTCACTTCGATCATGCAACCGACACGTACGGTGTGGGAGGCGTTAATGTCTCAGATGCCGACCTTTGCATTGTTGCGCCATCTGAATGCAATGGATCGGGCAGGTGTTTTTGAAAAATCGAAAAATATCGATTATGTAACACGTCGTCTAACGGATACAGAAGCCCTGCGTAAGTCGCGCATCTTGCCTTTCCGATTCGCCAGTGCATATGAAATGATTGCGAGAGAAGAGTTGCGGGATGCTTTGCGGCAAACGGTGGAGCTATCCATTGGCAACCTGCCAACACTGCCGGGAAGAACCGCTATTTTCCTGGATCGCTCCGGTTCCATGCAAGGGGATTATTTGCGGATTGGTTCGGTGCTGGCACTGGCGCTTTATAAGCAAACAAGAGGTAACGCACTGTTCTGGTTATTCGACCATATAGTTGAGGATGCTCGTCCCAAGATGGATGAGAGCATTCTTTCCCAAGCTCACCGTATTCGCGCACAAGGTGGAACAGACACCGGTCGACCGGTGCGGGAACTTCGGGATATCGGAGAAAAAGTGGATCAGATCATTATGATCACCGATGAACAGCAGAATGAAGGCAGCCCGTTATATGCTGAGCTTGAGCGATATCGCCGGATGATGAATCAGGAGTTGAAGGCATTTATTGTGGATATAGCACCTTATCAGCAGGCAATGGTACCGCCACGGGATGGCAAAACCTTTTACATCTACGGTTGGAGTGAAACGGTATTGACGTATATTGCCGAGACTGTGGCAGGATATGATACACTCGCGAACCGGGTGAGAGAGATAGAGATTTAAATTGGGGAATTTGGAGGGGGTGGACCATGACCTATGTTCATGAAGAAATGAGAGATACGATTAGACAACAGCTGAAGCAGATTGAACAGGAGGAGCAGGTAAGGATTATCTATGCCTGTGAATCGGGCAGTCGAGCCTGGGGATTTCCTTCACAGGATAGTGATTATGATGTGCGTTTCCTGTATGTGAGACCGCTGGAGTGGTACTTGTCGATTGAGGATAAAAGGGATGTGATCGAACGTCCAATCAGTGATCAGCTCGATATCAATGGTTGGGATCTGCGCAAGGCGTTGAAGCTGTTTCGCAAATCAAATCCACCACTCTTGGAGTGGCTGCATTCCCCGATTCAGTATGATGAACAGTATAACGTGGCACAGCATATCCGTGCACTGTCGCCTTTGACCTTCTCGCCCAAGTCCTGTATGTATCATTATCTGAATATGGCAAAGGGGAACTTCCGCGATTATTTACAAAGTGAGCGAGTGAGGATTAAAAAGTATTTCTATGTTCTTCGTCCATTACTCGCTTGTGACTGGATCGAACGTCATGTTGCGATGCCACCGATGGCATTTGAAGAACTGGTTCAAGAACTTGTACCTGCGACTACACCGCTATATACGGAGATTCATGAGTTACTACGCCGGAAAAAGGCGGGCGAGGAACTGGATCTGGAGCCGCAGCTGCCCGCAATACAGGCTTTTTTGGCGGAGAAGATTGAGCATTTTGAACGACTGGCTGGCCAGATGGAGAATGAGCAGATTATTCAATTTGAAGAATTGGACCGGATTTTCCGTTTTGCATTGCAAGAGGTGTGGGGCGAACAACTAGGGAGTTTCTTCTAACCAGGGGCGAGCGATCCCGTGATGATGTCCGCGTCCGAACGTTTTAAAGTTCGGGTTGGCTGGACTGATTGTGACGAATTGCTAGGGAGAGTATGTTCCAAGGAACACAGGACGTCTTATGTGGCCTCCAGGGTGCCTTTTTAAAATGCAAGGAACATGGGACACGTTATTGTCCGAAAAAGTCGGATAAAAGGATAGAAAAAGGCGGTTTATCTCCATATAGCGTGACTTGGGATCGTTAGGTTTCCGGGGGTGCTTCTCATCATGAAATAAGACGCCGGCGATTCGTTAGCGCTCCATCATGCACTTGTGCTGCTCTGGCTCCGGGACGTTTAAGAATGCTTGGGCTTTCAGCAGGTTTGCAAGAAACGCACTAGTGCGTGACGACATTTTTTATATATAAGGAGGAGAACTGATGCATCTGATCTTGAAAGCAAGCGGCGCTGACGCGGGGGTTGTATCCCATTTGTTAGCGAAGAATCCGCTGAATATATATGACCGCGTAGACAAAGGCGTGCATGTAAGAATGGTGTACACCACAACTACAGAGAACGAAACAGAAGTACTAATTCATGCCGAGCCTGATCCTGTGGATCTGGTCAGAGGTACACCTGATGGATATGACATAACGCAATATATCAATGATCGTGAGTTCGTGACCAGCAGCTTGTTCTGCTCCTACATACGTGGGGCGCTAGGGACGGCCTTGAATGGTAAGCCCAAGGAAGACTATGTGCAATGGGTAGGGCATGCTTTCGAGTTGGAACTGACCTTTGGCCCAGTGGCTTCCGATCTGCCGGATCGAGTTGTGGAAGAATTATTCTCGCCATTAGGATACGCCGTTTCGGTGGAGCGTGGAGAACTATCGTATTCATTTGATCTGAAAAATAAAAGCACGGTTCGCCATATCATCCTGCGTGGACGTAATACGGTACAACATGCACTGCGTCAGCTTTTTCTACTGATTCCAGTGCTGGATAATTACAAACATTATTTCATCAGTGAAGATGAGATCGATAAAATCAAACGTTATGGTGAAGGGTGGCTGGATGCTCATCCACTGAAAGAACTCATAGTGAAGCGTACGCTACGTTTTACCGAACTGATTCGGCAGTATGAGCGTCAAGAGGGTGCTTTGACTGTGTCCTTTGGACAGGAGAGAGGAATAGGCGACACCTCGGAAGCGATTATTCAGGAGAATAAAGCAGGGCATCAGGAAGAAGGAGAACAAGAGTACCTGGGGTCCGAGTCCGATAGCGATGAGAAGCAACTGAATGCAGATTCTAGAGGTCCAGGTGAAGGTACAGATGCAGATACAGAGATAGAAGATGGTGATGCAAAGATTGCTGATGTAGATACAGGTACAGCTGGAGGAGATGGCGGGCAATCTGAACAATCTGAACCTCCTGTGCGGCTAAACGAGTTGCGTTATCGTGCGATTACAGATGTGATTGCAGCGTTGCCAGTCAAACGGAAGATTGTTGATATGGGAGCGGGTGAAGGCAAGCTGTCTGCCCGTTTGGCGTACATTCCCGGTGTGGAGGCAATTCTGGCCGTTGAACCTTCCGGTCAGTCGCGGCTCCGGGCCATGGAGCGCTTTGCTAAGCTGGAGGGTCGTTCAGGAGTGGTGGCTATGCCGGAGCCAATCATCGGTTCACTGTTTTATTTTGACGAGCAGATGCAAAACCAGGACGTTATGATTCTGTGCGAAGTGGTTGAGCATATCGAGGAATATCGTCTGAACGGAATTATGGATACAATCATGAACGATTATCAGCCAGAAGTGCTGCTGGTCACTACACCAAACAAAGAATATAACGAAGTGTATGCAATGGAGCAGGAAAGTTTCCGTCACCATGATCATCGCTTTGAATGGACTCGTGCGGAGCTGGCTTCCCGGTGTGAGGAATGGACGCAGCACGGGAACTATGGCTATGAAATTATGGGTATCGGTGAGCATGTAGAGGGCTATGGACAACCTACTCAACTGGTCATTTTTGAACGGAGAAAGGAGAGTCTATCATGAGTGGAAAAACGGGTTCTAGTGAAACAGCTAGTGTGGGCAGAGGACAGCAGGATCGGAAAAATGAGATGAAGGAAAGACAGCGGGAGATCCGTCTGCCCTATGCAGGTATCGTCGTTCTTGTTGGCCCGTCCAACAGTGGCAAAAGTACGATGTTGGATCGTCTCGTTGCAGAAAGTGTCATTCGCCGCACAGAAGCCGTCTCGTCAGATCAATTCCGCATGCTGGTTGGAGATGATGAGTATGTGGATTGGAAACACCGTCCCCGCAGTGAAGCGGATGTGATCTATGCGGAGTATCAGCAAGTATCGGCCAAAGCATTTGAGGCGATGGAGGCGATGCTGGCAACCCGCTGCCGTCTGAACAAGCTGACCTGGGTGGATGCGACACATCTGTATCCCGAGGATCGCGAGCGCCTGATTCAGGTGGCAAGAAAGGCTCATGTGCCTGTGATTGCTGTGGTGCTGGATATCCCTGAAAAAGAGCTGCTGGAACGTGATGCCCAGCGGGAGTATCCGCGTGGACGTCAACGGGTGAAACAACAGGTGCAGCAGTTCAAGCGCACATTACGCTCGATCCGTGGGGATGGCTTCGATGCCAGTTATGTGCTGAAGCAGCCGGATGAGATTACGTTTGTCCGCACATCCAATCCGCTGGTGACCGACATGGGTACAGGTATTGATATCATCGGAGATATTCATGGCTGTTACGATGAAATGATGGAAATAATCGTGCGTCTCGGGTATGTGGACGAGGATGGAAGTGGTCTGTACCGTCACCCTGAAGGACGCAAATTGGTCTCCGTTGGTGACGTAACGAGCCGTGGGCCAGAATCTTTAAAATGTCTGTTGTTCTGGCAACGGCATTGTGCCGCCGAGCTCGCCTACATGATTGACAGTAATCACGGCTGGAAGATCGCGCGTTATCTGGATGGTCGTGACGTTACGTTGAGTCATGGTGACGAACGGGTGGAGATGGAACTGCTACAGTTTGAGCGGGAGCAAGGCCAAGAGACAGCAAAGCAAGTACGTGCAGAGCTTAGGGCATTTCTGCTTGATGCACCATCTCATCTGGTCTTTTCCCGGAACGGGGTAAGACAGGTGGTTGTAGCACACGCGGGAATTCGAGATCATTTTATCGGAAAACAGTCCAAACGCATTCAGGATTACTGCCGATATGGCGATGTGGAGGGTACGGATGAGCAGGGTCGGCCTGTGCGCAAGGATTGGTACGTGGATCACAATTCGGGTGAATGCATCGTCTGGGGACATGATCCCCGTCCATATCCTACGATTGTGAATGATACGGTCAACATTGATCAAGGTGTCGTTTTTGGTGGCATGCTCACTGCTTGGCGAATGCCAGAACGTGAGGCAGTCAGTGTTCCGGCGAAGCAGGATTATGCGAGGGATCCGGATAGTCCATTAAAGCGCTGGGAACAGCGGCGTTTTGCTCCGCCCAACATACGTAAGTTTAAGGAGGGTTTCACGGTTCAGACAGCATCCAAACTTGATGTATCTGTGCACGGTGAGGTGGCGAAGACGGCGATTGATACGTTTTCCCATTATACTGTGCCTCTGGAAGAACTGATTTACATCCCGCCTACGATGAGTCCTCCGCCGGGTGTCTGTTCTGTAGAGGGATATCTGGAGCATCCACAGGATGCGTTCCATTATTATCGTTCACAGGGCGTTACCCGTATGGTTGCCGAGAAGAAACACATGGGCAGTCGGGCCATTTTGCTTCTTTTCCGCGATGAGCAAGCTGCGGTGCAGCGAGTGGGTAGGCCGATGTTGGGGAACATTGTGACCCGGACGGGCCGATCCTTTTTTGACCCTTCGACAGAGCAAGATGTGCTTTCCAGATTACATGCGGACTTGACCGTAGACGGTTATTTTGAGCGTCATCAGACGGAGTTTGTATTGCTCGATGCGGAGATTGTACCTTGGAATCTAAAGGCGCGTGAGCTGATTGCTTCACAATATGCACATGTGGCCGAAGCCTCGCTCATGGATCGCTCTACAGTGCTGGGCAAACTGCGCGAAGTTGAAGCGGCAGGTCGGAATGTAGATGACTGGTTGCAGGAGACAGCAGGTAAACTCGCTAATGCCGAGACGTTCCGCGATGTATTCCAGAAATACTGCTGGGATGTGGAGGATATCGGGGACATACGGATTGCACCGTTCCACACACTGGCACATAGCACGGGAGCATTTTGGGAGCAAACGCATGAATGGCATATGGAGCAGAACCGTGAGTTCGCCCGGATATCGACCATGATGATGGAGACGGAATATCGCGTGATCGCAAGTGAGGCAGATGAAGCGGATGTCATTCTTTGGTGGAATGAGATTACGGCGGAAGGACATGAGGGGATTGTGATCAAACCCGAAACATTCCGCGCCTGGAATAATAACAAAATGATTCAGCCTGCGATTAAAGTACGAGGACGTGCATATTTGCACATCATCTATGGGATGGACTACCTGGCACCCGAGAATCTGTCCCGACTTCGTAAACGCAAAACGTCCAAAAAAGAACGTCACGCCTTAATGGAGAGTGCTTTGGGCATGGAGGGGATTGAGCGCTTTATACGCAGAGAGCCAGTGGAACGAATTCATGAATGCGTGCTGGCAACGCTATCGCTGGAGTCGGAGCGAGTAGACCCGCGTTTGTAAACTGTTATATGAAAATAATTTTTGTTATTCACCTATATTGTATGGGTAATTATGGTATGATACTCTGGCCAAACTAATTGCTGGAGGTTATCCGTATGCGTATCAAAGTAATAAGCAGTTTGCTTGCCATTTTCATGATTTTTGCTACCGTTGCGTCTGCTCACCCGGGAAGAACAGATGCAAATGGGGGACATACCTGTCGAACCAACTGTGCAAAATGGGGGCTGAAACAAGGGGAATATCATTATCACAACGGAGGTTCTTCTTCGAGTTCCAAATCTTCCTCTACAAGTTCATCCAGTTCAGGAAGTACCAAGAAAAGTAATAAGTCTTCAACGGCAACCCAAAAGAAAGCCACTCCTAAACCAGAATATATCAAGTCTGCTGTTCAGGTGAAGGTGAATGGTTCCAAGGTTATTTTCACCGAATCTCCAATTATAATGAATAACACAAATCTCGTACCTCTGCGTGAGATGGCCAAAGCAATGAAAGCCAAAACGTCTTGGGACAGTAAGACTCAGACCATTACCGTTACCAAAGACAAGTACAAGCTAATCTTTACCTTGGGCAGTAAAAAGGTGAAGGTTAACGGGAAAGAAGTCACCCTACAGGCAGCACCCAAAGAAATTAAGGGAACGACGTATATTCCCCTCAGAGTTTTGGTAGAAGGGCTTGGGGCATCCCTCACTTCATCTGGTAATACGCTGACGGTGAAAGTCAAATAATAAGAATAAGAATAAGAATTCATAAAGAAGCAGGTTCGGAGTTTATCCGGCCCTGCTTCTTTTTTGTATATGAACTTCGTTAAAGCGAAACCTCATCAGGCCATTTTACTTGGCGCTGCAACTTTTGACATGACCTGGATCAGTTGGTATGAGCAACGGCGCGAATCTCAATCAGTTGATGAGGGAAGGCCAGACCCGATGTCCCAACCATTGTAACAGCCGGACGATGAGTACCAATATACTCTTTATACACAGCAACACATGGCTCAAGATGCTCCTGCGGGTGAACCAAAAAAATCTCCAGTTCAGCAATGTTCGACTTGGTCACGTTAAATCCTGCGAGCACGCGATCCAAGTTATCCAATGTCTGGCGGACCTGTGCTTCAATATCATTGACACCAATAAACGTTCCCTGCATATCATGCGAAAATTGACCTGCAATGTAGATCGTACCGTTAATGCTGTATCCCTGAGCAACGCTGAATGCCTCTTCCCACGGGACCCCGTGGCTATATATTTGAGCTGTAGTCATAAGTTTCTCTCCTTTGGAAATTCAAGATATGGTTAGTATAAACGGAGAAAAACGACTTGGGCAGTACGCACTTTCATGACAGTGACTATCCATTGGGATAGTGTAAACACGGTGTTTGTGAGCCTAACGACTCATTTCAGAGAATCTTTATATCAGGATATTTAATTTAGGTATAACTAACTTAAGTCCTATATCCTTCCACTAGAATCTGGGTAATAATTATAGTAGGCAAGTGATTAATGGAATCTCATAACGTAACGATAGGGGGTAACCTGTATGGCATCTGTGATTCTGCTGGTGAAACAGACGGAGGACGATGAGAAGGTTATTTATCGCTTCGGACCGAATGAGCGAAAGATGGGGCTCATTGAGATGAATAAGATTAAGGAAAGTGTGAAGGAACTGGAACCTGTCCAGGTGGATGGGGTAAGCCCGAGTTTTTTCTTTAACCGAGCCGCGCAGCGACTGGTACGATGTTTATTCAGGGAAGGCGGCAAGTTCCCGGAACGAACGACGTTTGAATCATAGTCCTATGGCAGGCTGCATGACAAGTAGGCTGAGCAGGCAGTTGAGAGTTCATGGGTTAAATAATGGAAGAAGTCCAAGAGACCAAAGGTGGTGGCTCTTGGACTTTTTTTTGCGTGTGCTACACATTTAAGTATGGGAGACAGGGACCGCGAAGAGATCGATCCATTCTCGCAATTGTTTACGAAAGGAGGAATTGGTGTGCTGGTCAATCTCGATGTTAGAATCACTTTCGCTGGTGGAATCTCTGTTAGTCATGCTCCAGATACCTTGTTCGGTATGAAGCAGCAGGAGAGCTTGATCAGGCAGAGGAATTACATCTTCGGCATAATTGATGATGCTGAGGTTATCCACACTACGACCAGAAGCTTCAAAAGAGTTATGCCATACCTTCAATAACTCGCGTGTTTCTAGAGGAAGCTCCCAATCATCCATGAATCTATCTAAAAAAATATGGTTTTCCTCGTTCGTCAGGACAGTCCATTGTTCCTCCGTTATCGTGAACTGAGTAGGTTGATCAATGAATGGTTTGTGTTGCCCTATGTAAAATCGGAACAACTCCTCTTCCCATTCCTCAGGTTCTGTCCAGGTGAACAAATGCACACGTTGATCTACTGCCAAATGATAGAGGTATGTATCGTTGTTATCCGTACTTTTGTGAATGGTTAATACCTTTTCTTGTTCAAGGCTGTCTGAGTACGCTCTAATCATGCTACGGCTTTGGGCAAAATGCATAAGCATCTTCAAAAACTCCGGCTCGATCTCTATCTTGGTATCTTCCATATGCAAGATTAGCCCCTTGGATAAAAGACCGTGAGAGGCAGCCCTTAGAACGAGTTCCCAGTGTTGTTCAGATAACTCGCCATACATCGGTTTTAGGAGACCGGCTGCAATGTCCTCTGCGCCAAGTGTGGCCAGCGCAAATCCGAATTCTTCAATGGATAAGGTAACAAGTCGTTTATTCATGAGCTTAACCGCCTACTTTCTATGTAGATTGATAGATACAGGTTACTTTTTTTAGAAGGTCATTTGTGCTCATTCCAGGTTTTTCGAAGTATTTTAAGAATGTCACTTTCCTGATGTTTCAGTAGACTATACGTATATATTTTAAAGCTCTTTCCGTCAACCATTTTGAATAAGTAATAGGATGGAGTAGGTTGAATCCATTTGTTTAGTCCCGGAGCTACGAAATCAATGGTGCGTATATCCTTCCAAGATAACTGTTTTCCTGCATTTGTCTTAATGCCAGACAGATCGAAGGAAAATAAGATGTTTGTACCAAATATTCTCGTGATGTTCCAGATAAACAGACGCCCCACAAACCAAAAGCTTAAGAATGCCGCACTAGTAAAGTACAAGGTTTGAAGAACGCTGTTGTCACCATAGATAACATCACCAATCAAGACAAGTCCAGCAATGATAAAAAGAGCAGATATCAGCGTATGACGAATTGCATATTTGCGTTGGTATGTAACGAACTGCATGGATACCTCCTAAGTATTATTTGAAGAGTTTACTAACCCATCTAATCCCTTTTTCAGCCGCTGAGGCTATATGTTTTCCGGCATAACTACCTATAGCTCCGCCTACATAAGCTCCAACTGCTGTTCCTGCAGGCCCGGCGAACGATAATAGGGTCCCGCCAACAATAGCCCCGGCTCCTGCAGAGGCAGACTTGATCACGATATTCGATGTGGACACGGCGAGATCTGTTTTGGTTAATGTTCCTTCCTTATACTTGGAGACCGTTTTAACCCCTTCATCCCAAACATTAAGTCCTACGTTGATAGGGAACAGTTTTTTGCTTATCATTGTAGGGATTTTGGAAATTTTCATACCGTATTGACCTTTATTCACACCGGCAATAACATTGCGGGTCCATTGACCGAAGCTGTTGGCTTTGTTGAAACCAAGCCCGATATCACCTACTTTTAATTTACCTGCAAGTCGATCAAAGCCCTTTAATCCTTTCATGACCAGACCCGGGCTGCGGAATTGTTTATCCAGTTTACGTGCCATGTTGCTCAGAAAGGAATTTCCTTTTCCCTTCACCCACGGAGCATTATGGACTTTGGCACGGCTAGAGTTCCGGGGATCTACTTTGAAATGAACCGTTTTGGAGAGTACCATGGACGTAGCCATAGCAGAATATAGTCCTGTTCCAATCAGGCCTACATTCCCATGAATCCCATTAATTATATTCCAAGACTTACTTCCTTGATCATATATATCCGATAGCGTCGTTTTTACATCTTTCCCAGAAGCGGATTGGCTTGTACTGGTCTGTACACCATGCTCCTGAGATTGATCCGCTTCTGAGAAACGAGTTGCGATGGTATGTAGTTCCGTGCCAATCGCAGAGACTGAGCTAGAGAATCTTTCCATTTGCCGATGTGCCACTTGAAAGTTCTGAAAGAAACGCTCTTGTGTGATTCCTGACCACTGGCTCTGTAATGTACTTATATGTCTGCTTAAATTGTTAATCATGCTACGACTATGTTCCGAAGCTTGAGCAAATTGGTTGGAGATTGCCTGAAGCTGCTCAAGCGGTACAATAATCCTGGTCACGACATTCACCTCGTGGAAGATAAAATTAAGAATTTCTACAGATTATGTATATATCAAAAATGAAACGCTGTGAAATATTTACCCATTAATTTTAAAGGTCGAAACGTTTATTCGCAACGGCTAATAAGCAATTGACGCGCAAAACAGTCCTTTGGTTGGGTTAAATAAGTACTCTTCGTAAGACTTTGTTCCTGCAAGTGGGACGATCAGTATAAACAAAGAAGCCCACAACCACCTGTAGGGGGCGTGGACTTGTAAATTTGATTTTGGTCTTAACGGAGGAATGTACTTACGCACATTCCTCATCTAGAACGTTTTGGCATAAGAAATCAGTGCTGTTATCGTGATGATGTTAAGCAACGTTGAGATTAGTACTGTCTGGGCTGCAAAATCGGGTTCGTTATCGTATTCTTCTGCGAGAATGGATGCGTTGACACCCGTCGGCATACCGGAAGCGATAATAAGTGCCTGTGCAGCGATACCTTCCAACCCAAGCAATAGCACAATTGAAATCCCGATAGCCGGGCCAATCAGAAGACGCAAAAATGTGCTAATATACACATCAAGGCGATACAGTTGAATTGGATATTTTACAATCTGTGCCCCGAGTGTCAGAAGCGCCACGGCAACCATACTTTGCTGTGCATAGGTCAGTGGCATGGACAGGAACGTAGGCAAGGGAACCTTCCACATGTGTAACAGAATCCCCAGCAAGAGCGCATATGGAACAGGCATTTTAAGAAATCCAATAATCACGGCACGGTAATTACCTTTGAGCTTCGCGCCCTGAATGGACAACACGCCATAGGTAAATGTCAGTAATGCCTGCAAAGACATGACCAGTGCCTGAATGGAAGAGGCGAGTGGATCCCCGCGGAATACCAGTGCATTGATGGGCAGTCCATAGTTGCCTGCGTTATCCAGCATAATACTGTTGTTGAAAGCAGCCTTCATGCCTTTATTCATCCGAAGTGAGCGCGCAAATACAGAACCTACAATATAGAGAATCAATACATATATCGCGTAAAAGAGTGTCACGGTCCCAAGCAGTTCGCCCGACATATCCGAGTGGTACATGCTCATAAAGACGGCTGCGGGGGTAATACAATAGAAATTGATTTTGGCGAGGGTGTACAAGTCCAGCTTGAACACCTTTTGCATCCAGGACCCGACGGCGATCAGGAGAAAGACGGGCAGGACGACTTCAAGCATGATGTCTGCAATCATTAGTTCAGCTTCCTTTTTCATGAAAATTTCAATCCGATTTCGAAAATACTTTGCTTATTATATCATTTTATACACACACGAAAGATGTAATTAGTTAAAAAAGATAAGGGGGCTTCCCATCATGATTCCAGATCATCTGGATGTTGGTTTATCGATATTGTTTATTGGTTTCAATCCGAGCATTACGTCTGGAGAGACGGGTCATCATTATGCTTACAAAGGAAACCGGTTCTGGCGCATCCTTGAACGGTCGGGATTAACCCCGCGTTTATATGATGCACAGGAGGATGGAGAGTTGCTGAAGCTGGGATATGGATTCACGAATATTGTGGCCCGTCCCACCAGAGGTATGGAGGATATTACGAAGGAAGAGTACGCAGAAGGACGACAGATTTTACGGCAAAAGTTGGAGAAATACCGACCGGACATCGCTTGTTTTGTCGGAAAAGGTGTATACACCCAGTACAGCAAGCGTACCAAAGTGCAATGGGGATTTCAGGACGACCCGGTCGTCAAGGAAATTCAGGAGTTCGTCGCTCCGTCGTCCAGTGGACTCGTGCGCATGTCGATGGATGAGATTGTGGCGATCTATACCCAGCTTGCTGATTTTGTTACGGAGAAGAACAGGGAAGATTAAGAGGCGAGTAAGCAGAGTTCACCCAGTCGGCTTTGCCGATAAGGGCGAATTCTTTTTTTTGGATAAAGTGAGAGGTTTCGGGAACGGCTTCCGTCTATATAGTACAGAACCATGCATGGAAGCTGTAGAGAAGGGGGATTACATGAATCAACAGATACCGGAGGAGGAGCTTATTCAGCGTATTGTTGCAGGGGATAAGCAGTTGTTCTCCGTGCTAGTGGATCGATATAAAAATAAAGTCTACGGCATCATGCGCGGAATGGGCGCGAGTCATCCGGATGCACAGGATCTCGCTCAGGATACGTTCATTCGTATCTATCGTTATCTCCCGTCGCGGCGGGAGGGAAGCAGTTTCTCGTCGTGGGTGTACACCATTGCGGTGAATCGGATGCGGGATTTTATACGGGAAAAGAAACCCGTCATGTCTCCGGTCGATCAGAGGATCGAACCTGTCAGTAATGAAACACCGGAAAAACGTTTGCTGCATAAAGAGATGCAGCGTGAGATATATCGACAGCTCGAACAGTTACCTGAATCGTATCGCCTGGTGTTATTACTGAAGTACACAAACGAGTTGAGCTATGAAGAGATTGCAGACATTACAGGTATGAGTTCAACCAAAGTGCGCAACGCCCTTTATCGCGGGAAAAAAACGCTGAGGAAGCAAATGGAACGCAAAGGAGGTTTAGCTACGTATGAAGCCTATTTCAAAGGATGAGGATCGGTTGTGGGAGGAGCACTTGTATCGTGAGGAGCCGGACGTAGATTTTACGCTTAAGGTCATGCAGAAGCTGGATGGCGTGTCTATGGAAAGTGGAGAAGATCAGTATCCATTCGTGAAAAAATCCATGAGAGCGCATTGGATGCGTCGGACTGGAATCGCTGCAGCGGCAGTTGTGATTCTTGCGGGAGGGGCCTGGTTTGCTTTTGAACGAACAGCAGAGCCAGCACAACCCGCGGTAAATGCTGTGGATCAGCGGCTTGCCGACATACCTGTACCAGAAGAGATAAGATCTGCTTATCTGACGGACGATTACAAACGTCTGAAACCACTTGATCTTGTAATTAACCCGAATATTCAAATTCTAGATCAGGGGTATACGCTCAAGATTAGCGATGTCCTAGTGGATCGTTCACAAATTATTATTATAACAGAACAAAGCGACCCTAAAGGCAGCGCGATACCGGCTGTTTATCTGGATGCGGGAAGAATTCATGTTACAGATGAAAAAGGGAACAGTGTTGCTTCCGTGGCGGTAGATACGAGACTTAGCAGTGGGAAGTATCAAAGGTTTGTATTCCAACTGAATGATGATATTCCAGATCACGTATTTGTACGGGGGGAATTAAGTTATATAAAAATCCCTGATCATTTTAATCTTGATACTGGAAAAATTACAGCAAGTAATACAACGGTGGATTGGAGCTTCCAATTCAACATCGATATGACCAAAGCCAAATTAATGGCTGTTGAGGCTCCCATGGACAACACCTACACTACTCCTGAGGGCTTGAAACTGGATATGACACAGCTTGTACGCACGCCAAACGGGACCCGCCTTGACATGAACATCAGTCTGGAAGATCAACTTCGTGCCAAAGTCGGAGAGAATTGGGCGGATGATATGGATTTAATGTATCATATCGAAATTCCAGAAACGAATGAGTATCGAATTTTTAACGAGAACAGACCCAATGCCCGTCAAGCCAAATTTCGGTTCCGAGATATGAGTAGACTGAGTGAGGATAATGATGGTCAGATGAGGCTTTCTGAGACATGGGATCCTGCTTATGTTACGGTGGATGCGAAGAAGATTCGCTTTGTCCTGGATGGCTATACCATCCCGGTGTGGGAGGAGAAGTCCGTGGAAGTGGATTTAGAAAAGATGCGTCAGGATGCTGAATTCTACACTTACGTACTACAGCTTGAACAATTTGGAGATAAAATTTTGTTTTCCAAATATAATTATTGGCCAGTGCAGCAATCATTAAAGCTACCGGAAGGAAACTTTGAAGGGAACTCTTCTCTTGTTTTGGAGGGATTAGGGACTTTTCAAAATGATATTAATGGAGATCAATGGGTGGCTATAGATCATGAAGGAAAGGAGTATCCCGTTGAAGTGATGGGAACTACAAATCAGCCAAATAAAAATGAAGAATACATCGTAGGTGATCTTAGGTTGATTATCCATGGTTTTAAAAAAGAAAATGGAACGAAATTCACTTTGAAGCGAACCGCAGTTAACCGAGAGTTCCGTGATGTAAATTGGGAAGTGGATCTTCCGTCGTACAGTAGCCTGCCTTGGCTGAAATAACCACTAGTACAATTCTTAGACATGAAGTAAATGAAGCTTCGAATGGATGATATAAGGATGGGTAGATGGATCAACAGATTTGAGTGTGAATGTACAGGAATATAAGGATATAAGCCTAATATACGAAAAAGGCCCTGCATAATATGCGGGGCCTCTTTTGTATGCACCAGACTTATGGGACAGCAAGTACCTAACGAAACCATCTTCAGAAAAGAGCGGTTACCCTTTCCGAATTATGCCGATTCCCTTGGAATCAACGTAGTCGATAACATAACCGTCTCTTTCGGCGTTCCCGGGCGTTCGATCCGGCGTTGCAAAGCTTCCACCGCACGCTGTCCAAGTTCCTCTTTGCACAGGTTAACTGTGGTCAGGGGCGGGGAGGACGTAACGGCAGAATGTACATTGTCGATACCGATGACAAGGCAATCTTTAGGCGTGGATATGCCTATCTCCTGTAGTTTGTGCATCCATTGCAAGGCGATATCATCATTAACACCGATCCAGGCGTCAGGACGTTCGTCATCTGGCATGTTTTGAATTTTGGTGGCCAATTGGTTAACCCATTCCCCGTTCTCATACGGAATGTTCCATTCTCTGAAGCTGGTCGTATGACTGGTGTCCACATGGAAATGATTCAAAGCCAACTCAATCCCGATTTTCCGCTGGGCGAAACTCGCAGCACGACCATCATCTGTGATGAGGCCGATCCGTCGGCAATTCAGAGACATTAGATATCTAGCGACGGTGATGCCAGCTTCCAGATTATCATGGCTGATCGTATCACAATTTAGCAGGGGTTCCTGATGATCTACCAAAATAATAGGCCGACCCGTCTGAGAAAGTCGTTGCAGAACCGTATGCGGGAAAGCTCCCATGACAATAATCCCAGCACAACGTTCCCAGTCCAAGTGAGGAGCAATAGCTTTTTCGGGAGAGGTGTTCTCGTCCGTCACTCCGAGTGAGGGAGATACAATGGCATGATGCCAACCACGCTCATTACAGGCGGAGATCATGCCTGACAGAACACGTTGCCAGTAGTGAGGTTCACCGCGGTTGAGCTGATTCATGCATATGAGAGCAAATGGTGGATCGGACGGATCTGCATGGTTTGAAGTAGCAGGGCTATTACTAGCACCAGGAGTACTTTGGCGATATCCTAAAGCCCGAGCGAGTTCGAGTACCCGTGCGCGCGTCGCTTCACTGACACCCGTCTTGCCACTGAGTGCGCGGGAGACGGCATATTTGGATAATCCGAGCTGGTCAGCCAGCGTCTGAATGGATACTTTGCGTGACATATCATTACTCCTTCATTTGACGATCATCTTCTGACACAGTACACTTACAAATAATAATGTTATTATAAATTATCATAACAAAAATAACAATAGTGTGAGAGTGTTAGGCTTAATCTAAACCAATTTGCTAAACTTCAATTCAAAGGAGACAACATCCATGGAACAGTTCAGATTACCGAAAATCCCTATGCCGCATCTGGAATTGCCGCAAGCTGTGCAGGATATTCTGACTGAGGCGGACGAGCGTTTGCAACATCGACCGAGATTGCTGACTCAGTTTCGCAATTGTTTTCCGAATACACTGGAAACGACCACGAAGCTACTGGAGGATGGGACAACCTTTGTGATTACAGGGGATATTCCCGCCATGTGGTTAAGGGATTCCGTAGAGCAGGTCATGCATTATGTTCCACTTGCGAAGGATGATGAGAAGTTGCAACGTATTATCGGAGGCCTGATCAAACGTCATACGTTCTACGCTGATATGGATATCTATGCCAATGCGTTCAATGAAACAGCGAATGGATGGCATTGGGATGCCAATGATGAGACGGAGATGTCACCTTGGGTGTGGGAACGGAAGTTTGAATTGGATTCTCTTTGTTTCTCCATGAAGCTGGCTTATACATATTGGCGGGAGACGGAACTTACGGATATATTCGATGAGCATTTCAAGAAAGTGATGGAGAATATCGTACAACTATGGGAGACGGAGCAGCATCACGAAGAGCGTTCATCTTACCGGTTCATGCGGCGCAATTGTCCCGCCCATGATACGCTGCGTAATGAAGGATTGGGTATGCCTGTGAATTATACGGGGATGATCTGGTCCGGATTTCGTCCGAGTGATGATGCCTGTGATTTTCATTATAATATTCCGGTGAACATGTTTGCTGCGGTAACCTTGCGCCAGATGGGGGAGATCGCGAAGTGGGTGTTCCGGGATGAGCAGCTGGTGAGTCAAATGGCTCGTTTGGAAGAAGAGATACGACACGGTATTTCTCTGTACGGTACATACCGTCATCCAGAGTATGGGCAGATCTATGCTTATGAGACGGACGGTTACGGCAACTTTTGTCTGATGGATGATGCGGGCACACCTGGACTGATGTCTATACCGTATATGGAGTATGCTTCGATTGAAGACAGGGTGTATCAGAACACACGGCGATTCATTTTAAGTAAGGAAAATCCGTTTTATTATGAAGGGCGGGTAGCCAAAGGTATTGGTAGCCCTCATACCCCTCCGGGATATATCTGGCACATGGCGCTATCCATGCAGGGTCTGACTGCAGACAATGACGAGGAAATACTGGCGATGATTGAACTACTGGAGAACACGGATGCAGGTACTGGATATATGCATGAGGGTTTCCACGCCGATGATCCAAACACGTTCACCAGACCATGGTTTGCCTGGTCCAACAGCCTGTTCTCGCAGTTGGTGTATAAGGCAATGAAAAAAGGAATTCTTTAAAATGATGAAAGTTCCAAAAAAATTGCTCACTGCTCGTGAAGCAGCCGTTCCGGTTACGAATCGTTCTTTTGATCGCTGTTATCTCCGGATTTCCTGATCGACTTTTGTAAAGTCGAAATCCGGTGATAAGCGTATGCTTCCGATGCAGCTTTCTTTCAGAAAGCTTTTAGGCGAACACTTTGCTTCTTCAGAATCGATTTCGTTCCCTGCACTACTTTTACTATCGAGCGCGACTGTTTTTGAACGATATCATTTTTAGAATAGGAGAGTAGGTAAAAAACAAGAAAGCCCAAACTGCTGAACTTTGCAGTTGGGCTTTGTTTAATATGAAAAACACAGGCGCTTCGCTATGTGTTTTTCAGTAGATCGGCGATGAACACTTTCTGTCCTGTGCGGGCGCTTTCCAGGGAAGCGAGGACCATGGCCATGCTGAACTGGTTATCACTGCAATCGGTCTCAGGCAGTCGGCCGGATTCCAGTGCGGCGAACATGTCTTCGAGACAGCCGTGATGTCCTGTTTTGTCCATGACAGGCAGTTCCGCTTCAATCCGCTCACTTGGCTGGAAAAAGGATGGTTTGCCGTCAGCATCCAGGCTTTGCGCAGTAACTACTTCAGCATAGATGTCATCATGACCATCCCAGATGGCGGTTCCTTTTTCACCGATTACGCGCCAGCTTGCTTCCCATGATGTGGGTACACCTTCTGCGCACCAGGACCCGCGATAGTTGAATACGGACCCGTCGGACATCTCAAATATACATAACGCCATCGCATTGCCCTGATACCAGGAACCTGGAGGATTGAACTCATGGCAGTACACAGATACCGGGTTGGCTCCGAGAATATACCGTGCCTGATCAAACGTATGTATCGCCATATCAAGCAGCAGTGGACTATCCATCAGATCACGGAATCCGCCGAAGTGTGGCCCGAGGAAAAAGTCGGCTCCTGCGTAACCTACCTGCCCTATAGCTCCGCCGGAAATGAGGTGCTGGTAGGCGCGGATACGCGGATCAAAACGACGATTCTGCATGACAGCTTGAATGTGTCCTGTGCTGCGAGCGGTTTGCACAATATCTGTGCAGTCGGAGAAGGACTCTGCCAGTGGTTTTTCGCCAAATACATGGCATCCTTCCTTCAAGGCTGTCATGGCAATGCCGTAATGACTCGCCGGAATCGTGACATCAAATACGATATTTGCACCAGTCGTTTGAATGGCTTCACGGATATCGGTGAACGTGGGGCAGGTGAGGCCATGTCTTGTAGCAAAAGCAAGGGCTGTCTGTTCATACAGATCGACCAGTCCGACGATTACTGTATCTGGCCTTTGCAAGGCATAGTCCGCCCACGTGTTTGCCATGGCACCGCAGCCAGCAATAATTACCCGATAAGGATGAGTCATGTTCTCATCTCCTTTGCATGGATTGTGTTATACAGCCTCGCATGGTTTCCTATACCGGATTGGGCACAAAATCGCCGCCGCGGCATTGTTTCAAATATCGCAATGCATGCACCTGTCCGGTCATTTCGAGTTCGTCTTTGTAGACGGGATCATGCCAGCCTTCAATGTCAATCGTACCCTGATAACCGTTCTGGCGCAGAATGGTGATAATGTCTGCCCAGTTGTTATCCCCGAAGCCGGGTGTGCGGTGCCAGACAAATTCACGTGGTCCATGCACGCCGTATTCCTTGACAATATCCCAGGCAATCGTGGCATCTTTGCCATGTACGTGGAAGACTTTATGTGCCCATTTGCGTAGCTGTGGAATAGGATCAATCAGGCTGGACATTTGATGGCAAGGCTCCCACTCCAAGCCTACATTTTCATCCGGAACAGCATCAAACATCATCTCCCAGGCCGTTGGATTATGTGCGATGTTCCAGTCGCCTGTCTGCCAGGTGCCTCCCATATCACAGTTTTCAAAAGCAATGCGGACACCTCGGTCTGCTGCCCGGCGTGCCAGTTCACCAAATACTTCCTTGAAACGGGGGATGGACTCATTAATGGGTTGATCGGTCAATCGTCCGGTAAACCCGGAGACGATATCTGCACCGAAGAGCTGTGCGTGATCGATCACTCGCTCCCAGCTTGCCAGTGTATCGGCGTTGTCTCCGGCTCCAGTTAGCGGATTACCAAATACACTCACCGCGGAGATGACAATACCTTGTTCGTCCACGATTTCACGGACACGTTTGGCTGTCTCTGCCAAGTCCAGGTCACCAGTTGTTTGCCAGAAGGTCAGGTTAAATGATTCGAAGCCATGTTGCATGATCTGCGGGATAACGCGGACGGCGTCCTGCCCGCCTACAAGGGTACCGATGCGTAATGATTTATTCATGGTTGTATTTCACTCCAATATTGGCTTATAGTACTTCGTGACACACTCATTATAGCCGTGGATTAACGGGATGGCTCTAAACAATCTTGTGTAATAATAGTCGGATCTTGTGAAGAGGGGGAAGAAGTCGTGCTGGATCTGAAAGCGCTTCACGAAAATACCCGAATTGACCATAAATCACATCCATTTCAGCTGTTCCAAAATCGGTGTTCAGATATGAAAGCTGAAGAATGCATTTTGTATTTGCATTGGCATGAACATTTTGAGCTGATTATTATGCGCAAGGGCAGTGCGCTGTTTCATATTGATAGCAAACCTTATGTGGTTCGAGCAGGTGAGGTCATCATCATTCCTGGAGGTACATTACATGTCGGATATGCTCTGGATGAGGGGGATGTGCATTATGATTCCGTTGTGGTCAACCGTGCACTGTTCCATGATTTCACTCATGATCCTGTGCATGAGCAATATGTCGCGCCGTATTTGGAAGGAAGAGTGAGATTTCCGGTCAAACCGGCAGAGGAAAATACAGCCTGCACAGGCTATTATTCTTTGCTGAATGAAGCTGTGGAGGAAATGGCGTTACAGCCCCCGGCTTATCAGCTCGTGGTGAAGTCCAAGTTGCATGCCTTGTTCACTCTGCTTGCGCGAACCTTTATGCCGCAGCAGCTACCGGATAAAACGGTCGGATCGTATTTTCCAAACCGCGAACGTTTCAAACAGTTGATTGCACAGATTGAAGCGGACCCCACAGGTAAGATGTCTGTTACGGAAGCGGCAAGTCATGTGGGATTAAATGCGTATCACTTCTGCAAAATGTTCAAAAAGCTGACCGGACGTACCTTTGTGGAATACGTGAACGGGTGCAGGATGAGTGAGGCAGAGCAGCTGCTGCAAGGCAGTAGTCTGACCATTACAGAGATCGCCGCCAGAGTCGGCTGCGACAATGCCAACTATTTTACGAAGTTATATAAACAGTACAAGGGAGTAACTCCTTCTGGGGGGCGAATGAAGAAGCAAGTCTGAGTCACAAAAGTCCGCTGCTCATCGTCATGTATGCATTAAGCGGAGGGGATTGATGTACATGACAGAGCATCATAATGAGCCAGTATGGGATGTTATCATCATTGGAGCAGGCATTGCCGGTTTAACCGCCTCGATTTATCTGGCCCGTGCAGGAAAGACTGTACTGTTGCTCGACAAAGGGGTAAAGCTCGGAGGACGCGCTATCTCAAATGAGATTGAGGGAGCACGCGTGAACTTGGGGGCTCATGCTCTCAGTAAAGCAGCGTTGCCCATTCTCCATGAGGTAGGCGTCACACCTATCGGATCAGTACCGAAACCGCCAGATACATTGGTGTTTGAAGGAACAAACGGCGGGAATAAGACAATTTCCCTAGCACAGCTCTTGCTCGGATCGTATTTGAAATGGAGAGAGAAGTGCCAGCTTCTTCGGTTCTACAGTTCTCTCCGAAAGGTAGATACATCCGTTTTGCATAACGTTAGTTTGCAGACTTACCTGGAAACCCTGGTATCCAGTCTACGTGTACGTAGTGTCGTATTTGCGCTTGTTCGTTTGAGCACCTATTGCGATGCTCCTGATCAGGTAAGTGCTGGTGCCGTCATTGAACAACTCAAACAGAACCAAGTATTGTATATAGATGGAGGTTGGCAATTCCTCGTTAGTCGGCTCACAGAACAAGCTCAGCAGGCGGGTGTATCCATCCGCACAAGCTCGGTCGTACGAGAAATTGCCGGAAGTTATCCTCAGATGATGGTTTCCTTAAAAGATGGTTCACAGTTGACGACTCGCCACGTCTTATCAACGGCTGGCCCATTGGATACTTTAGCTCTGCTTAATCCTGCTCTTTCACCCATTGAAGCCAAACTGTATCACAAGTTAACTCCTGTTCGAGCCGCATGTCTGGATCTCGTCGTGTCCGGGATGCCTCAACCGAAAACAAAATTTGTTTTAGGCGTAAATCATCCTTGGTACTACTCCAACCATTCCGCCGCGGCCTCCTTATCAGAGAACCCTGTATATGAAGTTGTGCATGTGATGAAGTATTTGTCGGAATCATCAAAATCGGATCCAAGGCAGGATGAAGACGAACTAAAGGGCTTTCTCGATTTGATTCAGCCGGGGTGGCGCGAGCATATCATTAAGCAGCGGTTTCTTCCACGAATGCTTGTCTCACATGGCAGTGTCACAGCTGAGAACGGAGGTCTCTCGGGTAGACCTGGATCTGAGATCACAGGAAGACCGGGGCTCTATGTTGCTGGCGATTGGGTAGGGGATGAAGGGATGCTGATTAATGCCTCTCTGGCGAGCGCAAAACGGGCTGCTCAAATGATAATAGAAGGTAGAGGAATAGATAAGGAAGGAATACATTATGGAGATTGAATTGGTATACAGGACATATAGACCCCTTCTTCTTTCTATCGCATATCGTATGCTGGGATCTGTCATTCATGCTGAGGATGTGGTTCAGGACGCATTTGTAACAGTACAGCAACAGGGTATTCATAAAGAGGGTAGCTCTGTTCGGAACCTGAAAGCATACTTATGCAAAATGGTAACTAACCGTTGTCTCGATTACTTGAAATCAACACGTAAAAAAAGGGAACTATACGTCGGGACATGGCTGCCGGAACCTCTGGTGCAAAATTATAAGGCTTCTCGAGAATCCGTTTCAGCGGTGGAACATGATCCACCGCTGAAACGATTGAACTGGAAGATACGATTTCGTACGCCTTCCTGGTCATGCTTGATCGGCTAACCCCAATTGAGCGCGCGGTATTTATTCTGCGAGAAGCTTTTGAATTTGATTATGGCGATATAGCAGACTTCTTGAACAAGACGGAGGTCGGCTGCCGGAAAATATACAGTCGTCTTAAACGTAAAATCCAGGACGAGCCGGAAGTCGAGTTGACTCCCAGCGTTCAGTCCGAGCAGCTTGCGCTTCGTTTCCTCCAAGCCACGTCGAGTGGAGACATGGGAGGACTATTAAAAATGCTTTCCCACGATGTCGCCTTGTACAGTGATGGTGGTGGTAAAGTTGTGGCAGCAATTAAACCCGTTACATCAAGCCAGCGGGTGCTAGCGTTCATTCAAGGGCTCTTATCCAAAGGGGACAGCGCTGGTATTGTACGTCTGGTCAAGGTCAATGGACAACTAGGATTTGTATTAAGCAGCCCCTCTGAGGCATTCCCGACTGTGGTCAGCCTAGCTTTTAGAAACGATTGTGTTGAGCGGATCTATATCTTGCGTAACCCGGATAAGCTGCAACATCTGAATTTAGGTTAAAGTGAAGTGAATTTGGATACTCATTTCATAAATCTGGAGAACAGACGATTGGCTTTCTTGGCGAGGTCGTCCATTTTGACGTTGGCATGATCGAACTGATTGTATCCCCATTTGATCGTTTGCAGCATGCGTGGAGATATGGGCGTTCCTTTGATCCGTGGATAGATGTTGTGATAAGCCCAGACGAGATGCTCCCAGCGATTGTCATTACCGTCCTGAATATACTCGGATACGTCAATCACTTTCCCGCGTCCGTTCTGAAGTATTACATTTTTCAGATGAATGTCGCGAGGGTTCAACCCGCGACTGCGAACAGCTTCTCGCGCTGCGTCCACATCGAGCATCACCTGCTCGGGGACGGAGATTCCCTTTTCCAAACATTCCAGCAGTGTATCCCCGGGTTCAAAACTGATCACAAGCACATTCCGGCCGCTGCCGTAATAGGTAGGGAAGTATGGCAGACCTTTGAGCTGCTCGTATACCTGTTTTTCATTTTCGAGTTTGTCCAAGGCATGATCCGAGTACATCTTGAAGGCATACTGCGGCAAGCCGTCATACGTAAATACAGCCGCATCCGTACCTGTGCCAATGCAATTCAATCCTTCTACATCGCCGATGATGTTCACGAGCTCATTCCGGTCGCTTCCGATGACTTGGATCTGTTGTAATGCTTCTTCCGCCTGGAACCAATCCGGTCGATTCATGGGTGGTGCCTCCTTTTAGGATATGCCTGTACAATTTTTTTTCATATAATCATTTTCTAACGAACCGAGTAAGTCTTATTTCGCGTAAATCGGCAGATCTGAAAATGTAACGAATCAGAGACACGCTATTGGCTCATTTGCTTGCAGTAAACATGTTCTACAACCGAATAAGACTAATTAGCTTGTCTGGGGTTCGTTAAGTTCCGTAAAACCTCATGATCCACGTGATAAGGTGTGTGAGATTCGTTAGCGCCGGGCCAGCACTGGCTTCGGGCTAGACCGTACTAACATCCAGGTCCCGGATTCGTGCCCTCTATAGAGTATATTATGCGTTCTGCTCCGCAATTTCATCTTTTGGTGATGTTACTTATATAAACGATACGGATCGAATCGGAAACGGTTGCGTCAGAAGAAAATAACGGAAGCGCGCTTGCGACAAGGTTGCCCGGGCTTTATACTGTGAGCATTAAGGGATCTCATGCAGATCCGGCATACAGAAAGGCAGATTACTTATGGCACAATACCCGCAGTGGTCTTATTCGCAGTCGCGGGCGAGTATGTTCGATGAGTGCCTGCGCAAATATTATTATCATTATTACGGTGCCCATAACGGCTGGAAGACAGACTCTGCTGATGAGATGCAGGTTCGTCTGTACCGTCTGAAGCAGCTCAGCAATCTGTATCTTGTCTTCGGGGATCTCGCGCATCGGATGTGTGAGTCGGCGGTACGCAGCAGGGAAGAGGGCAAAGATAAACCGCGTGAACACTTCCTGGAACAGACGATACGCAAGCTGCTGAATCAGGCGTATGTGGAATCCATGGACGCGGATCAGTGGCGACTGAACCCCAAGAATCGCACGATGTTGTCCGAGATCTATTACGGGGATGATACGTTAAATGACCGGATCGCCACGATTAAGGAACGGGCTTCGGCCTGTGTCGGTAACCTGTACCAGACGCTTACGTGGGAGGACTTGTCCCGAGCAAGTACGGACATTCTGGAGATCGAGAAATGGGATACCATGATGCTGCACGATACGCGTGTGTATGTGAAGATGGATTTATTGTATCGACGCAGTAACGGCAATATTGTTATTGTGGACTGGAAGACGGGCAAAGAAGATGACTTCTCAGATCAGCTAATGCTGTACGCGTCCTATGTAAGGGAGCACTACCGAATTCCTTTGGAGCAGATTGAGCTTCGTGTGGAGTACTTGTTAACCGGAAAACACCGGGAGTTCACAGCGACAGAAGAGGATATCCGGAAGGTGGAGGAGAACGTGGGTCGTTACATTGAGGAGATGCGATCCTGCGTGGAGGATGAGTATTACAACCGTCCCAAGGACGTCACCTACTTCACAGCGATGCCATCGCACCGGTCCTGCCGGGATTGCAACTTCCGCGAAGTGTGCAGTGAGCGAGCAGTCTGAAGCGCCCAAACCGTAGGAAACTAAAGGCCTTATACCAACTAATGAGTTATTTCATATGTGAAAAAAAACAAGAAGCGCAAGCCGGGAACATCATCTGCCCGACTTGCGCTTCTATTGCGTTCCACAGGCCTGGCGACAAGGCGCCGGGTGGAACGATCATATCAAGATTACTGGACAGCGGCGGTATTCTCCAGCGCCTGACCCGCAGGAACATAGGCATGCCCGAGATCCCGGGCAACCGCCTCATACGTGATGTGTCCATTCAGCACGTTAACCGCGCTGCGAATGGACGAACTGCCGCGAATCGCGGCGGCTGCACCGTGGTTGGCCAGCTGCAGCGCATAAGGCATGGTGGCGTTGGTCAGCGCCACCGTGGACGTACGCGGCACGGCGCCCGGCATGTTCGCCACCGCGTAGTGCACGACGCCATGTTTCACATAGGTCGGTTCATCGTGGGTTGTGATATGATCAATGGTCTCAACGATCCCGCCCTGATCAATCGCCACATCCACAATGACCGAACCCGGTGCCATCGTCTTCACCACTTGCTCGCTGACAAGCGTTGGCGCCTTGGCGCCCGGAATCAGCACCGCACAGATCAACAGATCTGCCGCCGCAACAGCTGTTGCGATGTTGGACGGGCTAGATACTAGCGTGTGGATCTGATTGCCAAAGATATCATCCAACTGCCGCAGACGATTCAGATTCAGGTCAAGGATGGTCACATCGGCGCCAAGACCAATAGCAATTTTGGCTGCATTTGTTCCCACCGTTCCGCCACCAATAATGACTACTTTCCCCCGACTGACGCCTGGTACACCGGACAACAGAATGCCCTTGCCACCTTCCGTTTTCTCCAGTAACTGTGCTCCGATCTGGGAGGCCATACGGCCTGCAACTTCACTCATAGGGGTTAACAGGGGGAGAGCGCTGTTGACCTCCAGCGTCTCATACGCAATAGCCGTTACCCGGCTTTTAATAAGGGCTTTGGCAAGCTCCGGTTCCGCTGCGAGGTGCAGGTATGTGAACAGAATCAGTCCCGGACGAAAATATCCATATTCACTGGCAAGCGGTTCTTTCACCTTGATGATCATATCGGCTTCGGTCCACACGGACTTGGCATCCATCCGAATCTCGGCGCCCGCAGTTTGATATTCATGATCCGTGAATCCACTGCCGTTCCCCGCGCCTTGTTCAATCAGTACCTGGTGACCGGCTCTGATGAAATCAGCAGCCCCGGCCGGAGTCATTGCTACACGATTCTCATTGTTCTTGATTTCTTTGGGAATTCCGATTCTCATCACCATGCACCTCGTCCATTTATTGGTTGTTAGCTTATACTACAAGTTTATGACTTGAATAATCGTTTTGCACCTTACTTGATGTCTAATCTTTAGAAATTGAACTCAACATATTGTCGAAAAAGGCTGTTCAGGACATTTGTCCATGGATTATAATGTAAGAAAAAATAACACGAAGAGGGATCGCCATTGCGAAATGACCGTGTGTTTACGATCAAAGATATCCTTGCACGTCCGGTATTTGGCCGAGCACGACTAGCGGCAGGGAAGGATGGAGTGAACCGTCAGGTTGGCTGGGTCCATGTATTGGAGATTACCAATGTATCTCCATTCGTAAGCCCCCATGATCTTATTTTATCCACTGGACTGTGGCTTCAATCGGAAGAAGGGCGCGAAGAGTATCTGCTTCAGCTCATTGGCAGTGAGGCAGCCGGGCTGTGTGTGGAGTTTGGTACCAGCATATACGGAATCCCGGAAGAACTGATTGAACTGGCGGACAGACACCAGTTTCCGCTGATCGTATTTGAGCAACCGGTCCGTTTTGTCGAGATTACACAGGATATTCACTCTCTGCTCATTAATCATCAGCACCAACTGTTGAAAAGTCTGGAAGCCTACTCCCGCCAGCTTCAGCAGCGTACATTACAGAGTACGGACATGTCTGCTGTGCTGAACCTGTTGCATGAATACGCTGCAAAACCGGTGGTGTACATCTCGTCTATGGAGCCGGGTAGCTTTGTGCCCGAACTTGCTCCGGAGATGGAGCAAGCAATCTATACCTGGTACGAGCATGAGGTAGAACATCTGGATTTGAATGATTCAGATACCGAATTATGGTTCCACATAGATGAAGAGAAGGCTCTGCTGTGTCATCCGGTCGTCTGTTTTGGCCAGGTATTTTCGGCTGTAGGCATGATTGTGCATCCCGCAGCTCCAGTGGAATATCTCAAGCTGTTGCTCGATTATACGGCGAAGGCGGCGGCGCTCACGCTTCGTTCCCAGTTTCTTGAAGAGAAGATGGTCCGCAATCAGAATGAACTGATCCAGGATCTGATGAATGGCAACATCCATCAGGAGGAACAGGCTCAGACTCGAATGGGGCTTCGTTTGCTGGTGAAGGGACAGTACTGGTTTGCGGGAGGGGTCATCGAGGTTGAGCATCGATTGAAGGGTACGGGCCGGGAGAGGATGGAAGCGAATCATCAGGATGTTCTTGTCCTGCTTCGTTCCCTGCTCAAGAAGAACAATCTGCCTAGCCTGATTATGCTGAAGAACAACCAGGTATATCTGTGCTGTGCGAAGGAAGCGGTAACGGCCGCTGCACGTCATCAACTGCTGCGATTGCTGGAAGGAATCGCCCTGGATGTGAAGCGGTTTGCCAGCCGCAACTTGAACCAGGTCATGATTCATACCGGATTTGGCAAGTTTCGCAGCCGTTTGACCAGTCTGCCGGAGAGCCTTCAGGAGGCCTATCAGGTGATCGAGGTTTCAAGATCGGTAGATTCGATGGAACATGTTCACTTTTACGAACGTATGGGTATATATCAAATGTTAAAGGCATTACCCCAATCCTTCCTGCAACCCTTTGTCCAGGATCACCTGGGTATGTTGATTGAACATGACCAAACGCATCACCTGCGATTGGTAGAGACGTTGGATGCCTACTTGCAGAACTTTGGTTCCAAACGGGATGCGGCCGCCCAGTTATTTATTCATCGGCAAACGTTGTACAACAGACTGGAGAAGCTGGAAGAACTGATGGGTCTAGGTTACATGGATCAAGGGAGAAGAATCTGTCTGGAGATGGCGCTGCTCGCGCACGCGATGATTGAGAATGGACAGTGGCAATCCTCTTGATGAGGTGAAAGGGATGCAACACAGACTGTGCATCGATCTTACACTACCTTGAGCACAGTCTAGCAGTTTTTACTAATCCGCCGGGTGTGTCGTAATGAAGCAGGCAGGCGTTGCAGAGTGGAAGTGGAGCGTCGGCCCCGATAAAGCTTCGTTTGACCGGAGGAAGGTGCCAGTGATAATGAAGAAGGAGCAGCCAGCCGATACGGGGGTGACGACCGGTCGGGACGTCCTTCCTGTTCTGCTTCATTGTCCTCCATTGAAATGCCACTTTGGTGCAGCCATTCATTAAGTCGTTTAGGATTGATTCCAAGTTGTCCGCTCAGATTACAGATATCGAGGTTTATTCTCACACAAATCCGCCTTTCCTGGAATATCGGGCTGGTAGTAGGGTATGAAAGGGAAGCATGAATTCGAGATCGGTAAATGCTCATGTACATGTTGGCTGTGCTTGATTGGCGGAATGATCCATTATGTTAAGAAGTAGCGCGGAGGGGTCTATGTATACCTTGTAAAAACGTTTCCATGTCCGCTGTTTTGAATATTTACTATAAATTGGCTTTTAACAAGATTCTATCACTTCACACCCAATTGCGCGTCTCAATATAGTCTCAATTTTGTGAGAGAAAAAAGTATATTAAAAGTACCAGTATCTAGTACGGAGGACATATATGGGAAACAGTAGTGAGGCTCAATACGACAAATATGTTGAGGATGGCAAACGGTTCATTGGTCGAACCAAGGAACTGACGACACTGGAGCGGTGGTTCAATCATCCGGAAGCCCCATTAACCATATTTTCAATTACGGGCATGGGAGGAATTGGTAAATCCTCCTTGCTTTCAGAGATGTTATCTGTCTCTCGGGATCGAGGAGCGAGGGCAATCTGGATGGATGGTCGATCATGTGGGGCGACTCCTTCCGTTTTTATGGATTATTTGTCCTCTACATTAGGCTTGGAAACAATGGATAGTGAAGGATACCCGCGACCATTGAGTCTGCTGAGAGACACATCGATCGAGAAGAGAATGGTCCTAGCCGTGGATAATTATGAAGAGCTTGCTCTGTTAGAAAGCTGGTTCATGGAAGTCTTTGTATCCAAACTTCCGTTAAGAGGGATACTTGTCATTCTTGCATCACGCCCGGAACTGGCGTCCACCTGGCGGACACATCCCCGATTACATCAGAGATTTATACAGATGCGGCTTCAACATTTCACAGTTGATGAGATTACGGAATACATCACGGTGGCAGGCTTTCTGAATCAGGGGATGGCAGGTACCATTACGCGAATGACCGATGGACATCCGCTGGGGCTGGCGCTTGCTGTAGAAGCTGCAGATCAGAGGAGGAATCTCCCACAGTCCGAATGGGCTGAACTGTCCCATATGATCAGTGCTCGATTATTATTGGAACTTACGACACCCCGTCTGCATCCTGTAGTGGAGGTACTAACACTGCTTGAGACAGCCAATCAGGAACTATTATCATCAGTACTGGATATGACCGTGACAAAAGAAGAGTACCACATGCTGAGACAGATGTCGTTTATCCGTTCCGGCCCGGATGGTCTTGCTCTGCATGATTTGGCCAGAGTACATCTACTACGAGATTTTCGCCAGCGTGAGCCTCAGCGGTTGCAGACCATGCGTATCAAGATCGTGAAGCTGCTGAAACCACTGCATGAGCAGGCGGGTCCACATGAGCGTCGCCAGATCGCCCGGAAGGTGCTGTTGCTGTGTCAGGAATCCATGCTTCAATACCGCAAGTACGCGGATGTGTCCCGTGATTCCTTGTTCTCACCTCTCGAAACGATGAGAAGCGAGGATCTGCCCGTTCTGCACAGCCTGTTACAGCAATGGTGCGAGTACAGCGTGGAACCATGGCAGGCGGTATCCTATGGTCCCTTCCTGGATGAACTGGCACACCGTTATCCCGAAGGAATCGTATTAATGCGTGACAAGCTTGGGGAGACAATCGCCATGTTCATTACCATTCTTGTACATAGGGAGAGTAGTGAGTTGTTACTAAAATATTTTCCAAATGAGATGTATGAATGTTTCACACCACAGGAACTTGAAAATGACCCGGATCAGAGTGATACGCACTTTGCCTTGCTGGCTGCGGCAAGAGATGATGTGCCTGGTTATACACGAGAAGAACTGGTGGGATACATGGCACTGGATCGACTATCTCTACTGGGTGATGGTGCACGAGCGATACTCGTTGCAACGAATCCTCACCTGAAACTATTTTTGCAGAGCATTGGATTCCAGATGCGAAGAACCCGCACCCGTGTCTGTGACAGATTCGAGGACCAGGCGGACATACTTGATTTGGATTTGCGTAGCGGGCAATTCGGAGAGTGGGTCATGTCTCTGCTTGATCCGGAGTCAACAGAGGATCGTATACAGCCGGAAACAACGGAAGTGGATGGTGTAATCTGGACTGAACAGGATGTTCGCAAGATGTTGGGGGATCTTCATTCCCCGGGAGAATTACATGAATATGCTGGCAGGGTTAGAGGAGTAAAGGATGGAATCCAGTTACAGCTGTATGTCATGGATCTGTTAGAAGGCAGAGTACATGGCCTATCTCCACAGGATCAGATGCTGTTATATGCGGCCTACTGGACGCATGCTGGCAATCCAACTGCCGCAGCCCAGACGTGTTCCATGAGTCGGGCGACATTCTATCGCCATCTCAGAACAGCGCTGACTCGCTTGGCGCGGATTTTGTAAGGTTCTATTCATTCATATACCAATAATTACGACAAGAAGAGGCTGGTCATAGACCAAGCCTCTTCATGCGATTATAGAGCGTTGCCCTGGAGATGCCAAGTTGCTTGGCGAGGGTTCGTTTGTTACCACTTGCTGCTTTCAGATATTGAATTAGAAGTTGCGCCTCATAGGTGTCCAATTTTTGCTGGTAGGTAACACCGGAGACAAGTTCGGAATCATCCGAGGGATCTGATTCGTCCACATTTGCAACTGTTCGAGGTTCTTGTTCTGCTCCTGCCGAATCCTGACGTTGCTGATATTCGTTGTTGGCATGTGAATGAATTACGGATGTCAGTTGAATTTCGGACTGTTCTTGTATGGTGAGGGAAGTGAGGGTATCGGGCAGATATTCCCGCTTCACCTCACCATCTGTCGTCAGAATGGTCAGGCGTTCGATCACATTTCGTAATTCACGTACATTGCCTGGCCAATCATATTGGAACAGCAATTTGAATACTTCAGGTGGAACCAACTCTATATGACGGTTATAGAGCAATGAGAATTCTTGAAGGAACGTTTGGGTTAACTCATAGAGATCTTCCTTGCGCACACGCAGAGGAGGGATGACAAGGTTAATGACATTCAGCCGATAGTAGAGATCTTCTCGGAATTGATTGCGTGCAATCATACTCCGTAGATTCTGATTGGTCGCAGCGATAATCCGGCAGTCGGCCTGTTTCATTCGCGTTCCCCCCACAGGAAAGTAACTCTTCTCCTGCAACACCCGAAGCAGTTTCACTTGTAATTCCAATGGCATCTCACCGATCTCATCCAGAAAAAGAGTACCCCCTTCGGCAAGTTCAATCTTGCCCTTTTTGCCTTTGGGATCCGCTCCGGAGAAGGCGCCTTTCTCGTAGCCGAATAATTCACTTTCGAACAAGGAAGCGGGAATTGCCCCGCAGTTAATCGCTATGAACGGTGCCGTCTGCAATTCACGAAGATCATGAATGGCTTTGGCGAATAACTCCTTGCCTGTGCCACTCTCTCCGAGGATAAGTACGGTTGCTGAGGTGGTGCTGATCTTGCGAATGGTATCCATGCACTGCTTGATGACCAAGCTGCTGCCCTTGATTCTGGCAAATGGATCTAATTCGGGACGTAGCCGAGCAACGGCTTTTTCCAGATGTTGAACTTTGGATGTCATATGTAATAGTTCCTGATGTAATCGGATTTCGGTTGTTATATCCACTTCTGCAGCAACTGCACCCACAATATGTCCATCCAGTTGGACAGGACGAGCATTAATCAGGGCGAACAGGTCGGGCCGTGGCTGATGCTGTTTGCGATAGACCGTTTCGCCGGTATACAACGTTTTGAGAGACTGTAGCCGATCTGGAGGGAAAAAGTCCGCCGCGGGTTGTCCGATAATATCATTTTTGCTGATCGAAAAAACATGCTCCGCGCCAGTTGTCCAGTAGGCCACTTTGGCATCTTCATTAATTAATGTCAGAGCTGAACCCGCTGTCTCCAGTGTGGTCTCAAAATAAGCTTCTATTAGGCGATGCGCATGCATCATGGCATGCAAAACATCGGATACGGCGATATATCCCAATAGAGGGCCATCATCCTGAATGAATAAATAAGAAGATGTGTCGAATAAGCAGAAGGCATCTACCAACGATGTTGATGACGGAATGGTAAGTGTGGGGAGGTCTGTATCCAGAACATCCATATCCGTACGCAATAAAGACATTAATTCTGGAAGTAAATGTTTCATCGATATCACCTCAGTTAGGGCATAACTTTCAGAACTGTACCTGTTACAAGGAACTTTTATGATCGGAGTAAATGGAAATATTTGAGTGAGATAGTTATCCATATTATAGCTTTCAAAGTGAAGTGTGTATAGATTTTTTGACATGAATCATACATAAGACAATCGGAAATAGTGGTTAATTTTGTTTTGTACAACTAGAATACGCTCTCAATCTGAAGCGAAAGTGAAGCATTCATGAACATGACAGTATCAGTTCGTTAATCTCAACACATTCACTGGGCAGGTTAAGTGATTCTATATGTTGACTCTCAATTTGTCCACACCATTAAGTATCGTCTGAATAATACTATACCAAGGACTGAAATGAATGAATTCAATCGAAGGAGGGTGATGAAATGGCGATTCTATCAACTGGGCCCATTGAGAATAATATTTCAGGAATAACGGGGATCCGACCAACTCAATCCGTTACGGTCAAAATCGATAACCGGAATGCGACAGATGTGTTCACAGTGCTTCTTCGGGGCTATTACCTTAATGGAGTCAGAACATTATATGTAGAAGAACTGCTCAATGTATCACCTAATCAGGTCATAACCAAAGTTTATAATGGGAATTTTGATGCTTTTGAGTTTGTATTTTCAACCTCAGACACGGCTGCTCCAGAAGCACAAATATCCGTATGGGGTAAAAATGCCGCAGGCGAATTAGTCGCGGCTCACCGATTGGTATCCCAGGAGTTATTGGGAGAAACGCTGAGCACAACGGGAGTAACTGGAGCCACTGGAGCCACGGGTATTACGGGAGTAACAGGAGGCACCGGAGCCACTGGAGCCACGGGTATTACGGGAGTAACAGGAGGCACCGGAGCTACTGGAGTGACAGGAGCTACGGGAGTAACGGGAGGCACTGGGACCACCGGAGTAACAGGAGCCACGGGCGTTACGGGAGTAACGGGAAGCACCGGGGTCACCGGAGTAACAGGAGCGACGGGCGTTACGGGAGCAACGGGAAGCACCGGGGCCACCGGAGTGACAGGAACCACGGGCGTTACGGGAGTAACAGGAGGCACAGGGGCCACCGGAATAACAGGAGCCACGGGTGTTACGGGAGTAACGGGAAGCACTGGAGCTACTGGAGTGACAGGAGCGACTGGTGTTACAGGAGCAACGGGAAGTACCGGGGCTACCGGAGTGACAGGAGCCACTGGTGTTACGGGAGCAACGGGAAGCACCGGGGCTACTGGAGTGACAGGAGCCACTGGTGTTACAGGAGCAACGGGAAGTATCGGGGCTACCGGAGTGACAGGAGCCACGGGCATTTCTGGAGTAACGGGAAGCACTGGAGCTACTGGAGTGACAGGAGCGACTGGTGTTACAG